>ERZ894196.83-NODE-83-length-35876-cov-19.005667_pt1 | contig 35876 bp, 29 predicted proteins | sample MGYA00380284_ERZ894196 | MGnify/ENA primary metagenome ERZ894196 (study PRJEB32331, sample SAMN06328427) | human gut metagenome | biome: human gut microbiome; feature: stool | host: Homo sapiens | collected 2011-10-21 ...
TTGTGAATTTGTATACCATGTCCTTGCACAGGTGGTTACCATGTTGCACTTGACACGATGAACGCCCCTACAGAATAACAACAACTTTGCAACATTTATCGGATTTTGTTGCAAACACTATATATTTTTTCTACCCTTGCTTGCGGGCGGATTTTATTCTCTGCTACCGATTATAAATTATAATAAAAAAGGGCTGTAAAAACAACCCTTTTGTAAATTTAAAAATCTAAAATTTTAAAGTGAAATTTGCAGATCGCCAAGTGAATATTCAGCGTCGGATGCTGTATCGTTTTTGATATACCAATACACCTTTGTAACAACAGGATCGCTGTCGGTGGTGCCTTCAATCTTCATATTCGTAACAATCGGAATATACGAGCTTTTAACCGGTTCTTTGCTTACGGTAAGCTCACATTTTGCCGTTATTTTATCACCGTACGCACCCGTAGATGTAACAGTAACAGTAGTCTTGCCTGCCTTATTGGCAATAACCTTACCGTTATTATCAATTGTTGCGACACCAATGTTTGACGATGTGTAAGTCACCGTACCCTGTGCCTTTGCGCTTAAGTCAAATGTCTCACCTACTACAGCTTCTGCTCTAGAATAAAAACTTGAAATTCCGGCAGACGGATCTGACTGTTTCATAGCTGTAGATTCATTTTCTTTAAAAACATAAGTATTATTCTGAGCTGTAATTACTAAATCATTACCGAACCACTTTTTAGAATCACCAATACCAAGCCAAAGCTTCGCGTGGTCGTGTTCCGTAGAAATTGTAACATATGATATTTTATAATCTACATTATCATAATTAACAGACTTACCTTCAATGTATCCGCTAAGTTCTTTATCAGTAGGATCGGTATCTACATTCTTCCAAGTGTGCATAGTGTACTTCGTAGGGTCAGGAACATTAGTAGCTATATACAAATTCTTCTTATTCACATTACTCGGTGTCTTGGTAACATAAGATGTTGTTTGTGAATCGGAGGTAAATCTCCTGTAGGTTCTGAGGGGGCTGTTCACGCCGACAGAAAGGGTGTTAGTATCCGAATTATTAAGGAACAAAGAAATTGACTGCGAAGCCGTTCCCGTGTTCTTTACCTCTGTACAGAAATATTTTGTTTCATGGGCGGGAACAGTTGTCGTAGTTTTAAAATCAAACGGAACAGCACTATACTCACTGCCGTCAGGTTTTGAAGCATCATAAGTAACAGCAGTAATATCTTCTCCGTTGGTCACATTGTAATCTCCGCGCCAAGAGAGGGAGTCGCCCTTTTGCACATCAGGACGATTAAACCACGAAAAAGTCGTAGTTGTTCCACACAACAAACACAGTACAAGTCCGAGTACAATAACAAGTGTAAATTTAGATTTCTTCATGGTTTCACCTCCGTTTTAATAAATTAAACCAAAATCATTAACCCTTACACACTCACATTCAAAATCTTAAGTGCTAATACTAATAGTTTAAGTCAGTTGCTAAGGAGTAAAGGTGTAGTATCCGCCTACTTTTTTCCTTTGATCGCTATTACTATTACTTTCATTAGAAATCCAGCAAGCGTTATTACTTCCGAATTGATTCAATTCAATATCAACTGTTTGATTTTCTCCAGAACCTCCGTTGCTTAATACGACAAATTTAATTTTTGAAGTATCCAAATCAACAGAATAAATATTATGTTCGTTATGAGATCCAACTATAGTCGTTAATTGTTTACCGGGCCAGTTTACAGAATTGTCACTATAATATATATAAAATTTGCTCCAATTAAGAGTATTTTCAAAATAGAATGTCTTGACAGATGAGGATGAAGAAAATGTTGCACTTACAGTTATGTCTGAACCATCGACAAGATAGGTTGAAGGATTACCTTCAAGTGTTTTTGATTCACCTGACGGTTTAGTTACAATAAAGTTACAATAATTACCGCCTGCAATACTTGTAGCATTAAGAGTAAGACTTGTACCGTCATAAACCTCACATGAACCGCCCTCTGCTATCGTATTAGAACCTGTGGTAACAGTAATATCAGCATTCTCTACATTTGAAACAGTAACTGTATGCTTAATATCACTGCTTGGCTGCCAGTCATCATTCTTAAAATATTTTTTGTCTTGTTGTAAAGTTATATCTCTGGATTGATTATCAGTGCCAGTGCTACCATTTGAAAAAATAACATTTTTCCAACTCTCAGATGAAGAATATGAGTATTCCCATACTTTTCCGCCTAAATGCCTCATAGGCTTTCCGAATGTAGTGTCACTGCCCTTATTATTATTGTTACCATCGCCCCACATATACGCATAGACATTCGTCCATTTATCATTAGAGTTATAAAAATAGATTGTAGTTGAATCGCTCACAAACTTAGCATACAGAGTGATTCCCTTGCTAACTTTATTTAAGGTTATAGGTGAAACATTGTTGTTTTCCTTGAAATACGGTTTTTTACAAGCCTCGTCCGTATACCAACCGGCAAACTTGTAACCGTTATTGGCACTTGCCTTAACTGTTACATTTTCGCCTTCCATAACAGGTTTAGATGAAATATTACCGGCTTTTTCGTTGTCAACCTGTACAGTACCGGCTTTAACAACATTTTCGTTGTTGTACATCGCTTTGGCTTCTACCGTATACAAAGCTTTAAATCTTGCATACAATGCATATGTCTTTATGTCAGAATATTGTATCGTCATCTTTTTAGAATAGACGCCCTTATCTAAGAAACAATCTTTAACCGCTATCGTCGGTTCTGGTGCAGTTTCACTCTTATACCAACCGATAAAAGCATAGCCGCTTTCAGGCTTAGCATAAAAAATTACTTCTCCGTTACGCTTTACCGTTGTTGTTACTTTCGATGCATATTTTTCATTATTATTGTCAAAAGATACCTTACCGGCATCACCGGAAGGAACATTGTTACCGTGCTGAGCGTATGCTTCTACAGTATAAGTATCAACTTTGAATTTCGCATACAACTTCTTGGAGGTCTCAACATTAGCCAATTCATATTTATCACTTGAATTCTCCAAGCCGGTCTTACAGTCTGCATCTGTGTACCAGCCGTCAAAAACATATCCGTCTTTAGCTTTTGCGTAATATGTAACTGTGCTGCCCTTAACAGCATTGAGTGTAATGTGTGTTCCATCGTTGGAATCTACAGTCGAGTTTTGGTTTCCACACTTAATTTCAACTGAGCCGCCATTTGTGTTTTCAGAAAGGCTTGCACCGTCATATGTTCTGACATAAGCCTCAAATGTCAACGACTCAACATAAACGGCTGTAAAGTTATAGTTACCTGAAGCTGTCGGGGTAAAAGAACCGTCGCTGCCAATGCCGTCTGCCACGGTACTTGTACCGCTGATTACCCAGTTTTTCAATACGAAACCTGTTTTAGGATTTGCTTCTAGCTTAACCTTTGTACCGGGGGTTACAGAAATTGTAGTACTTTTCAAACTATCATAACTAACTTTAGGATCTCCTGCATCATTCTTGCCTGCAGTAACAGTAATAGTAGCAGGTGGGTCCCAATAACCTGTTGTAGCAGAAGTAACAACAAAATGCGTTGAATTGCCTCTGTTAGGAGCAGGAATTTCATATTTTTTATTGTTATTTGTAAAAGAAAAAGTCATTTTGTCTGCCTTTTCCTTTGCAATATAACCGACCCATTTATTCCTGTCATTAGTAAATGGCATTCTAACTTTACTGTAAGAGTCATTTTTATCCGGAACCATATATACACTTGAAACATTGCCAGTAGCAGGGAGTACATCTGCGGTTTTGCTTGAAACACTGATTTCAATCACTTCGCCCCATGTACCGTATCCGGCATTACTGCTATTATGATTGCCATAGGCGGTGTAGTACATACTGTCGCCTGAATTGAGCGACTTCATATCAGTAGACCAAGTGACACTTCCCGAGGTGAACTTAACTATTGTATCGCCAGCGGCGGGTGTGTATTCACAGGAATATGTATGCGAATTCTCATTAAACTTCATCGTTACAGGAGTTTTGTCACCCTGCTGAAATGTTACACCCTTTGTCCAATTTTTTATATCTTCATTTACGGTACGGTCAACAAAATACACTTTATTGCCTTTTTTGTTCTGAGTTACAATATTAACACCAGATATTGAAACAGTTTTACCGGCATATTCAGTAGTCGCCTTATCATCCTGAAGCCACACTTTAATATTTATTGTTTTACTGCTTCCTTTATCAACCCTAAACAACTCGGTTGGTTCAGATTCAGGATTAACAACAAAATCGCTAAAAGCACGAACAGTCTCAGGAGTTTGATTGCCCTCTGCTTTACTGACAACATTTTTATTACTTGCCTCAGAACCGCATACAACCGTATTTTGAGTATCGGTATCTGTAATTGCCATTCTTACAAGGTTTCCTGAAACATCTGCACCACCTATAGTTATCTTAGGTACTTGTTCAAGGTAAAACTCTGCATGATTCGCGTTAAAGGTTTTATCCACCTTTACATTAAATGAAAAGTCAATATAATTAACATTCTTATCGTTTACATCCGCACATCTGTAAGAATTAGCACCAAAATCAGAAACATCCGATTTCTTTATCGGGAAAAATATATTTTCACCGTCAGCACTTGAAGCCGAAGCAAGATGCACTCCACCCGCAGCACGGAAATATTTAGTCAAGTCAATGGTTTTGCCTGAATAACCATTACCACTGCCAATATCGGCATTAGTATAAACATAGTTGTCAATTTTTGCGTCCTCAGCTTTAATTGTGATTGTTGAAATAGTTTCAACCCAAGCCGAAACGGACACAACCGATATGGCAAGTACTTCAACAAGTGCCACCATAGTGAGTATAAAACCTTTTCTTGTTTTTTTATTCTTGCCAAATGCAAGTCTGTTTTTCAAATACTCCCTTAAAAGAGCAAGTCTTTCTCTCATCGTGACACCTCCTTAATGTGTTAATCAATTAATTTTCCCAATTGCCTACTTTTATGATTTTGCCAGATCCTTCATTTACCAATTCATAGGATATGTTATAAGAACTGCCACCTTCACGCACTACAAATGTATGCTGAATGTTATCAGGCACATCATATCCGCATTTTTTTGTATCTGTATCAGAAATATACAAATCAAATCTTACAAGCTTCGAACCGGCTTTAACACTTGTCCTATTTAGTTTACACTTATCTCCGCTGCTCTCCGGTTTCATTGCATAAGCGGTTTCATTACCGTGTGTATCGCTAAATACGGCTTTTAGTACAAAAACATTCTGACTAAGCAGATTTCTCAGACCTCCGCCGCCGTTATACCAATTATAATCATTAAACCATAATTTGTTATCAATTACGATATCCGCCTCTGCATATGCATCTCCGGTTGTCGGCTGTTGTTCGGTTGTAGTCGGTTCAACACTGCCACCTGAACTGTTGGGATACTTTGTACCCCAATATCCGATACAGGGGGCAACATTTTCAGCAACAGTAGGGGTATCGCCGTAACCGTTACCGTGTACGGCATAATAGGTATTTTCTTTATTTCCGGTTGCAGTTCCGTCATCTGTGCGGTATGTCTGAAGACCGTGTTCTTTATTTATTTGATGTGACCAATTAAACGCTTTTTCACCTTTGCCACTATTATTTGCTTTAATCCAATCATTTACTTCAGCTGTTGTATGCCATACATTATATATTCTGCCTACCTCAACCTCATTAGTTCCGTCAAGCTTAATTTTCTCTTTTACTTTACTATATCGCATAAAAGATATGTTTGTTATTTTATCCTTTGGCAGATAAGCTATCCATTCAATAGGTTGTGGTTTTCCCTCAGCATTAACCTTAGTCTTTGACGCACTCATTACTACTGACTTTGGATTTTGAAAGTTTTCGTCATAATAGGTCATAACAAGGAAACATCCGGCATTGCCAACCCACATGAGTTCCGTATTTTCGTCATTGTCAGCATCACCTTTTGTTTTGTCAACGAAAGTAACATATTCCATATCTTTCCAGTTACTTTCAAGTTCAACTGTAATTGACACATTCTGACCCTCGTAAGCGTCACAGTTCTCTCCGGTTGCCTCAAGCCAAGCAACCATGGTTATGTTTTGGGATTTAAGACCGTCGAGAGTAAAAAGAGGAGCACCTGTGCCGAAATAGTAGTCGGAAAATGACCTGCCCTTTGCTTTAGTGGTTGTTGCCGAGCCGAGCGAATTAACAGAACTTACTGCCTGACATTCGTCAGCATAGCTGTCAATAATTGCAGTGGGATCAATAACGGTCGAAGCCTCAGCACTGTTTCTAATGAATGCAATCCTTATTGGGCAAGGATTCTGATATGCCAGATATGTCGATGGCTTTTTGTTGCCGTCAACAGTAATATGTGTTGCACCGTCATAAACTTCTGTCTTTTTTGTATATTTATTTGTTACCTCAACTTTGTAACTTTTTACATATACCTCAACCTGACCGCCTGTTTGACCGGTAAGGGTAAAATCGCTGTATATGTATCCGTCATTTTTATCTCCTACTGTGCCTTCACGAAATTTCATTTCGCTTGTGTCAACGCTTTGTCCTTTATCGCCGTATCCGCGATCTACAGGGAAAAACATATTACGACCGTCAACACTTGATGCTTCTTTCAGCTTTGCCTGTTTTACGGTGATTGTATTTCTTATTTCTTCACCCTTATTAACTCTCATTCCGGCAGCAGATTCAAGAGAAAAGGTATCTGAATCAATAGTTGCCGTATCTCTTATTGTGAACCATGAAAAGGTAGATACTGCGAAAATACTTAAAACAAGAAAAAGAGCAACATATGAAGTCGTGACCTTTTTTGTGTTATTCAGTCTTGAGTCAACTAAACCGTTGAGAAAGTCACAAAACTTATCTTTCAACTTCATCAAAAATTCCCCTTTCCTACTTTAAATAAAATCAACTTTCTTTTGTCAATACAAGATTAACTTTAAACTTTCCGTTTACAAGGGCAAGTCTTGCCTCTGCGTCTTCGCCCTCAATCCACATATTACAGGTTACCATAGCGCCGTAGTCGCCGTAGTATGGATCGGTATCGGTATCTGAGGACTTTTTAAGTTCTGCAATGCTTTTGTTTTTACCAAGCTCATAGGTAAATTTTCCGTCAACAAAACCTTTATTATTCACAACAAACGCCTTATCAACATCAGTACTGCTGACTGTGTGTTGTACTCTATTCGTGTCATAGTATACATGACTGTACGATTCTCCGCTTGGCATATCGTCTGACAAAGTGTACTCGTCAGTCGTCTGCTTCAACAAGATATTCGGAGCCGGCAACCACAGGAGCTTTTTTGAAGGAGGAGCGGATTTATAGTCAACAACCGAGAATCTTACAGCACCAACTACGGAATCTCTTGAAAAATTACCGTACTTGCTTTGATTTTTAATGCCCGTACCGTCTTGAGTTGTGAGTTGAGGAGCATCCGGTTTTATTGTTGATTTTTTGCCTATTGATATATTATACTGCGATTTTGAACGAATGTAAAGGTCAAATGACAAATAATGCTCATTTGCAGTAGGCTCACTCCACTCTGCTTTTGTATCAACATGGGCTTGACCGCCTGATTGAATCAAAGCCGGTTTTCTAAAAAATGTGCCGTCACCGGTTATTTCGGTCAACTGAAGGTTCTCAAGAAATTTGCAATTAGTTTTATTAAGCGTAATATTACCCACTGTATATTTATCATTGGCAGGAGCAGGGGCACCGTGCCCAACAACAGCAATTTCAATACCGTCAGGTGCCTGACACTCAACCTCTATACCGTTGGCTTCGGCTGAACGCTTATCCGTAAACCACGCCTGAATGCCGCAAAAGCCGGCAAGTGCAACAGTGAACAGAACTATTAAATTTTTAGCAATCATTCTGCCCGTTTTTCTGTTGGGCGCAGTAGAGTTTTTCATTTTTGCCCCTTATTCTTTACCAAAGTAAACTGAAACAAATCCGTTTGCTTTCAGAGTTTTGTTATGGAAAACAGTTGTTTTTCTTTTGGTTGCATCTCTTACAATGTTTTCAAAATTCATCACAAACGGTCTGTCAACACCGGAGAATGTAATTACAATCGGCAGATTGCTCATACCTTTCAGCATTGAACACAAATCGTTAAATGCAACAGTAAGATCTGCCTGCTTTTTATAAACATTATATACGCTTGCGCTGCTCTGTGAAAAGCCTGCAAGCACAACACCCTTTTTACTTCTGCATATGCAAAGAGATCTTACGCTTTTCTGTGCGTTTATAAGCTCGTCTGCGATTGAAAGCTTGCCGAATTTTGCAAGCTCTTCGGCATATTTTGAAACAACTGCAACACTGCCGAAGCCGTAGTCACGAACGAACAAATCGCCTGTATCCTTGACAGATTTAATTTCATCCTTAGCAAGGCTGATTTTTTCGCTTGCTTTCTTTTCGGCTTTGCGAATTTCAGCCTGAGCCTCTTTTTTAACCTCGGCAACCTTGGCTTTCATACGCTTTTCACAAGCTTTTTCTGCAAGCTCAACCTTTTTGTCAACCGACTTATAAGCCTTTTTAAGCTCAGAAGCGTGAGCGGCATTGCTTGCGGCTGATGATTTAAGGTTGGCTTCCTTAATTTCAACAAGTTCATTCTTGTGAGTCTCTTCTTTATCTGCAAGCTCTTTAAGATGCTTTTGCTCTGTTTCATTTGCCCTTGCGGCAAAGTCTGCATTCAGCTTTGCTACATAAGTGTTATGTTCAGCCTCTGCATCGTTGAATTTATGGTTAAGCGATTCAACCTCTGCCGAATGAGCATCGTTCATCTGCTGTTTTTCTTCAGCAAAATCGGCATTCATTTTGTTGACTGTTTCCTTGTGCTGAACACGCTCATTCTGAAGTGTTTCCGTAAGATTTTCATTTTTCTCGGTTAGGTCGGTAATCCTGCGGTTATCCTCTTCAATCTGCGCATGACATTTTTCAAGGTTTTCCGTAAGAGCCGTAATCTTTGCAAGCTGCTCAGCAACCTGAGTTTCAAGCTCTGCAATATGAGCCTTCTGCTCGGCGATAACAGTTTCCTGCTCTTTCACCTTTGTCTGCAAACGAGCATTCTCCTGCACAAGCACGAGAATTCTGTCATTTAATTCTACTATTTTTTTATTGAGTGTGTCAATAGTCTGATTGAGTTCATCAATCGTTTTATTCAACTCTTCAATAGTATCTTTTAACTGCTGATTTTCTTCCTCAAGCTCGGCAATTCTCTTTTCTGCCTCCATCAACTTGAGTTTTGTCTGCTGAAGCTCTTTCTTAACCTCTTCAAGTTGGTCTTCAAGAGCAGAAACCCTGCCCCTGAGAGTGAGAATCTGCTGTTCTTTCTGATCAATTATAACCTTTAAATTCTTGATTTCATTCGTGAGGTCAAGAATTTTCTTTTCGCGTTCACGGATTTCACGAAGGCGGATTTCCATCTCCTCTTTACGAACAGCATCAAGCTGTGCCTTCATAACCGCCTCGCGGGTCTTCTGCGGCTTTGATTCTTCCTCGGCAATTCGTGCATTTTCAGCGTCGTACTGTTCCTTAAGGATTGAACGAAGTGCCGGGTTTGTAGCAATAGACATCATAAAATGCTGGAATCCCATCGCAAAGTAAACATCCTGCTGAACAGTATCTGTCATTTTGCCGTTGTATTCCTCGCTTACAACCTCAAAGCCTTTACGCTTGTAGCTGTCGAGAAAGTTCCACAGCTCAACCACTCTTTTAAAGTTGGGGTTCTTTTTGAGAAGGTTGGTCTGCATGAGCGGCGGACGAACCTCAGGCTCTTTTGAGATTTCCTTAATCAACTGTGTGTTTAAAAACTCATTAAGGGTTGTTCTGATTCTTCTGATTCGGTCAAAGTCCGAAAGCTGAGAAACATCAAGAACATCAAGGTCATCTGCAAGAGTTTCGTGAGATTCATTTATATAGTTAAGATTAAAATCTACTTTTTTCTCATTAAAATCAATGTGGCGAACCATAGAAATTTTATTATAGCTGTCGTTCGGCACATCTTTCATTTTTGAATATTTATCGTCAACAAAATGAAGTGCTTTGCGAATCAGTGTCATAAGCACACGGTTTTCATAAATAGCAAAGCTTTCTTCGCGCTCAATTGTGAGGATTTTGTTAGGCGTTACCATATCACCCTCAACCTTGGCGATAAAGTTAGTGTGCTGCGAAAGGTGCTTAACCGACTCGGGACCAATCTTTTTTGCAAGCTCAACTCTAACAACATTGTCAACCTGCTTAATAAAACGGCGCTGTTCGTCTATTGCTTTCTGAATGTACGGAAGTGTTTCCTCAATGGCAACAACCCACTCCATATCAATTACCTTTTCGTTGGTCTTACCGTCGAGCTTATCCTCGCCCTTATCGCCGTCCTTAAGGCCTTCTGTTATGTAATTGTAAGTAAAATCATTTTTCAGAATGTCCTGCATATACATATATGCTCTGAAATATTTACCAAAATCAGCCATTGATTTTTCTCCAATCAGATAGTTTTACCGCTAAAGGAACAAAGTCCTTTCACCAAGCAAAGGGCGAACAGAGTTCGCCCTGAATTGCTAAAATTATACAAGCTTCTTGAGCATACGGAGATAATCCTTGCTCTCAGTCATATTTTCTTCGCCGAAAAGCTCGTCAATATACGCACAAAGGCCATCTATTTCATCACGAATGTATGAAAGATTGAGTGACTCAAATTTTCTAAATACCTTGCGGGCAAGAACATAGTCAAGACCGTCAAGCTCTGTACCGCCTGTTCCGACATAAGCAGGAACAAAGTCACGAAGCTGTTTTACAATACGGTTACCAAAAGCTATGCGGAAATGCTCAATAACATAATCATCCAGAAGGGCAATCTTTTTGAGGTTCTCTTCCGAAACAACAAATTGAACCTTAGCGGCATTGAGGATGTACTCAAAATGTTTGTATGAAATGTATACAGAGTCTGTGAGAGGTGCGTCAAAAGGAACACCCTTTGTGTCGATGTTAATCGGCATAGCACGGTCATAAACCTTATCTGTGATAGCAAATGTCGAGTCATCGTTATTCGCAGTACCGATGTACCACATATTCGGCGGAATTTTGAGCTGACCGTTCACGATATGCTTCGGGTCAGACGGCCAAGAGTTCGGGATGATATCAACAACCCACTCATCTCTTGACGGCATTTCAAGAATTGAAAGCATCTCGGCAAAGTAATACTCAACTCGAGCGATATTCATCTCATCGAGGATTACCGCATAGATGTTTTCGTTATACGATGCCTCATACATTGCACGGAGAAGCTCGGTTTCGTTGAACTTCTTTGTAAATTCGTTGAAGTAACCGAAAAGCTCTGTTCTGTCGCGCCATGACGGCTGAACGGAAGCAACGATTGAAGGATTGTTTACAAACTTACCAAAGGCGTAAGCAAGTGAAGTTTTACCTGTACCTGAAATACCCTGAAGGATAATAAGTCTGGTAGACGCAAACGCAGCAACAAAAAGTCTGATAAGCTTAATATCGTAGTAAAGACCAAGCTGTGAACAAGCAAAGAGTCTGAAACGCTCACAGAACTCGGGAAGTGTGATATCGTTGTCATAAACCGGCGGAACATAATCTGCCCAAAGCTGGTCGATTTCCGTAAGCTTGTAGAAACGGCTTTCGCCTGTGTCCTCTTCTTCGCCGTTGTTGAGCGACTCGATTTCTTCGCCTGTAAGCTCTGAAATCTCGTTGGGGTTAAGACCAATCTGTGAAACCTTCATAGAGAGAATCTTATCCTTTTCAAGGTTGAGTCTCATAACCTCTTTGTTGAGTGCCTGAACCTCTTTAACAAGAGAATCTGTATCTTTTCTTCTTCTGTGCGAACGAATAAACTTTTTTACAGCGACGACAATAAGCCATACGCAAAGTGCAAGCACAGCTACCAGAAGCACAATGGCAATAATCGCAATTACCCATGCGAGGCCGCCAAGCTCCGTGGTATAGGCATTAATAATGTTTACATAAGCGGAAAAATCAAAGGCATTGCCTACTCCGCCAAATAACCCGGTGATTATTGACCATAATGAGCCAAAAAACTGACCGAGAAATTCAAAAAGAAATTTAAATACTGTATCCACGGTACTTCGTCTCCTTAAAAAAATCTACTCTCATCTTTTGTGTAAGAACACATTTCTAAATTCCTATCTGAAATCTGTCATAAAGGACAGCTTCTTCAAGGCGGGCGGCCAATGACCGCCCCTACAGTATGTAACTGTATTTCTTTCTCAGCTTTGAGACTGAGAAAGAAATATACCGTTACGATAAACGCTATGAATGCGTTAGGGACAAATTTGTCATAACTTAATCGGAATTATCAGCGGAATTATTGCCGTCAGCAGGTGTTTGTACTTCAGGCTCATTTTCCGCCTTGTCCTGATTTTCTCCGACGGAGGCAAGATATTCCTCAATAGCTCTCTTTTTCTGTTCTTCGGTAAGCTCTGCGGAATCAACCGCAAGCTGTGCCTGTTCAAGAGTTTTTTCCTTATTGTAGGCAAGCAGGTTGAGAACAACACGAACCGCTTCATAAACAAAGAAAATAATCATCGGAAGCAGAACGCAGAGGAAAAATCCAAGCTGAGTTCTGATAAAGCTTAAAAAGTTACCCACGCCGCCAATCCTCGTACCTGTGTATTTGGCAACAATAGTTGAAGAGGTTTGAAGATCCTTATCTGGCTCCGGGTTGGTTTTCTTGTTGTCACCCTGTGTTCTGTAGTAGGTAATGTTGTCATCCTTAATAACCTCTACAATTCGGTGGGTGTTAAGAACGGACTCACCGTTGACTGTGATTGGGAATGTAACAATATCACCTTTTTCATATTCATACGAGGGATCATCTGTAACCTCGCAGAGGATCATATCACCTATGTTGATTGTGTCCTCCATTGAACTTGACAAAACGCTGAGGGGCGCAACGCCGAAAATATTGGGGACCCCTGATGATTTGGAAGTTAGTGACAATGTAACGATCAAAACCGACACTGCCAGAATCAAAATCACAATAATGTCAATTATTATGTTTACTATTCTTTTTACAACTTTTTTCATAAGGGGTCTCCATTGCATTTAGATTTTTGCGAAATAACAATAAATTTTGTTATCTATCAATTATTATTAGCCTTTTGTTCTCTTTGCAAACGTAAAGCTAATGTTGTTAAGGGTTACTGCATTACTATCAATACACTGAGGATCTGTACCTTCATACCAAACAACAAATTTATAGTCTTTGATCTCGCCAGCATTAAAAGTGGTCAGCTGACCTTTTTTATCCGTCTGTGTTACATTTGTTGCACCTGACAATTCAACTTCAGTTGTACTATTCTCTTTGAGTTGATATGAATCGCCATCTTTTGCTTTACCCCAAACAAATACTGGGTTGTTACTGCTATCAAGAATAGCTACACGGAGAAAATCTTCATATCTATCAAGATCGTGATTAATTGTGAACGACCAGTCTACATCCAAAGTATCTGTATTTTCATCAGCCTTGTAGTAAAGCTGGAACGGACGTTCTACGCGATAGCCATTCATTTCATTATCTTTAAGGATTTTAATACTATCTGGTTTTGTACCAATAGAGTTGTAAGTATCTGCTAATGCATTAACCCATGTATTAAAATCTTTAGTTGATGCAGGCTCAAGTGTCGGAACACCGTCACTATCGTAATCAATCTGTGTTGCCCAGTCTGTGCTATCTTTTGTACCGTCTGTACCCTTTCTGATAAGAAGGTTACTTGCCTGAATTGTCTTAACTTTGAAGTTGTTAGCTTTGGCAGTTGTTGATGTTGAGAACCAAGCAAATGTTGCTGTACCAAGTGCGAGCATTGCTACGAGGAGCATTGCTACGGAAGAGATTAACAATCTCTTTCTTGATGTTGTTTTCATAGAGAAATTCCTCCTAAATAAAATAATTTTTTTGTCCCTAAAACACCATAGGGATTTTTTGCTATATCAGTGCCGAGGCACATAATACCAAGTTTATAATTTCGTCATACCGTAGCGGCGATCAGTGATCGCCATTCGTTTCCGACGGAAACGACCAAGTATTAACATTTTCGTTTCGTCCCAAGTTTACACTTGTGACGACTGGCGGTCACTGACCGCCGCTACAATCACCACTCACAAAAATATTTGTCCAATGCCCATTTTTGTGGGTTGTTGTCTATGTATTTACAAATTTCTTTATAATCTTTTTCATTCCGTATGATGTGGTCATAATACGATTTTTGCCACACCGAATAACCGACTTGTTTGGTGACAATGGATTTTAAATGCCTTACGATTTGCGATATTGACGGAGAAATCGAATCTTCCACACCAGACGCTGACAAAAACAAAACAAAATGTATATGATTTGGCATTACAACATATTTATCTAATTCAACCAAACCTTTATAAGCTGACTCAATGCTGTGAATCGTTTTATCAACGATCCTTCCGACATCATTGAGTAATACCCCTGATTTGTCATTATCAAATGCAAGACATTCGCTATCTACTCTGCCAAACAAGCACCTATGGTCTTTTGCGCATACCGTTATGAAATATGCACCGCCTTGTGAATAATTAAAATTTTCAAGCCTGTTTCGTTTGCGTAAAAAACATTTTTTATAAACCATAACCGTTGTTTTTCGTCGTCCCAAGTTTACACTTGTGACGATTGGCGGTCACTGACCGCCGCTACTTTGCTGTGGATTCTTCATCGTCACGAACCGAGAACAGCATTCTCATTCTTACATGACCGTTACGGATATCGTCGATACATTCGGGGTCGTTACCCTCAATCCAGATTACGATTGTGTATTTGTCAATATCGCCAACCTTGAATTTTTCGGTTGATGTTTTATAAACTTCCTTATCGCTTACAAACTTTGTGCAATCGGTTTCTGCTTTGCTTCTGTCTTTGTACTGACCTTTGCCGTAAATTGAGCTCTTGCCGTTTTTATAAATCATAACTCGGGTTGCTTCATCTGCCGACTTAGCCGCACCTGTGATTTCAAGCACTGCATCATAGTCAAGCTCAACCTCTCCGTTATTTTTACAATAGAAAGTATAAGCAACATAGTTTTTGCCGTTGTGCGCACCGTCCTTGCTTGTGTCAAGGTCAACAGGAAGCCATGCATATGTAATGTTTGTAACATCCTTAACCTGCTCCGCAGTAAGTGAAGCACACTGAGTTTTGAAGTCAGCGTCTTCGCTAAGCACGATACCTTTTTTTACGGCAGGAGAATCAATGCTGATAATCAAGTCGCCCCATTGCGTTACAAGCGTTGAAACAATGAACAGAATAAGAAGAATGATTATGCAGACCGAAAGGATAATACTCAAAAGCCGTCTGCGCTTTTTGTATTTTACAATCTCGATTGAATCATTTTTCACATGAAAATGTTCAATCTCGGAATCTGCCATTTTCTTATCGTTTAAGCGACTTAACTCCTCGGGAGTAATCGGTTGTTCAATTTTTGTTTTCTTTTTTCCGAACAAGTTTTTCTCTCCCCTCAAAGTTGTATCCGTTTAACTGTCGGATTGTGCGTATTTCATTAACCCATAATTTTTCTCCTGTCTGAAATCTGCGTTGAATGACAGTTCCTCCAGGGCGGGCGGCCGATGACCGCCCCTACGGGATCTTGTTCAATTATGATATTGGTTTATTGTCCTTATCGCATCCGACAAAGCCAAGCTGTACAGAAAGCTGTGCATCCTGAACATCGTCATCACACTCGGGGTCGTTACCCTCAATCCAAAGGCGAACTGTTACCTTAACAGGTTCGAGCTGATTAAGATGGAAAAGTCTTGTGTTGTTTGAGTAAACCATTGAACCTGACGGCAAATCAAAAGTTGTCTGTCCGTTTACGGGAGTACTTCTGTTCGGCTCATAAATTGTTGTGCCGTTGCCTGTTCCCTCGGCTGTGAAATCAACTCTCGCACAATTTACTACATCAGCCTTTGCACCGGTTGATTCTGTCGATACCTTTGTACCGTCATCAGCGCCTGCTTTTGTGCTTTCGGTTGTGAGGTGAACCCACATTTCCTCGGTTGCGATGAAGTAGCATTCAAACTCAAGGTAGCTGTGCTTGTTAGGCTCTCTGACTGTGCCGCGCTGATTGGTGAACTCTGTACCCTCTCTTGTTGTAACAGGGTCAAGCACCGTATCTTCAAGGCTTGAACCGTGCTTTTTAAGGTAATCGTCAATCATTTCATTTGTGATTACCTTGCCGTATTTTTCAAGGTCTTTTCCGTGGTTTTCCATACTTACTTTAAGTTGTGCGGCAAGGCTGATATTGAGGTCAAGCTTGTCCACACCTGCAAATGTATTTACCGTGAACCACGCAACCGTTGCTGTTGTCATTGAAAGAAGGGTTATGATTGCAACAAAAACAATCAGCCTTTTTCTCTTTTTAAATGGAACTTTGTCGCTGACCATCTTATCAATAATCCTGTTAAAAAGTCCCATAAAAACCCTCTCCTCATAAAAATAATGTGCTAAAATGACGCACCGCTGTACAAAATATAATAATATTCTATACCTCAAACGCACATTTTGCAATATTTATTTGTCCTCTGTCATTTTTTTTGGATGAATTCACAAGATTTTCACATTACATTTGTGCATTCCTCTAAACTTTTCTTTTTCGATTATATTTTAACGGACTTAATCTGCTTGTCTTTTATTCATATTCTAACCTTTAAAATGATATAAAAAAACAAAAAATCCCCTTTAATTAAGGGGATTTTAGGTTTACAATAATAACAAACGACATTTAATTAAATTTGAGGCAAAAGTTACAACCGTGTAACTTATTTTGTTATATTGCTGTTTTAAATTATTTAATTTTGTTTTCTCACTATTTTGTACTCATCATAAAGTTGAAAGTAATGACAGGTGTCTGTGCTTCGGGTTAAAAACCTTGCCATTTCGTCCTCGTCAAGGTTGATATTGCAATAATCACCGAATTCGTCATCACTGACAAAGTTTGCACAAAATTCGCATTGGTCAGCCATTCTGCTCACCGTCCTTTTTGAGAAACTCATATTTATTGTAGGTGAACGGAACATAATTCTCGAGCTGGTTGAAAACCTCTTCTTCGGTATCGGCAATCGTGTAGAGTCTGTTACAGGCATTGGTCATAAACTTTTCACTTACGGCATTGTCAAGCATTGCAAGCATTGAGTTATAGTAGCCTTTTACATTATATATAATAATAGGCTTTGTGTGTCTGTTAAGTTGCTTTAGTGTGAGAACCTCAAAAAATTCTTCAAAAGTACCCATACCGCCGGCACAAATTACAAAAGCATCCGCTTTATCTTCCATAATACCTTTGCGTTCACGCATTGTATCTGTTACAATAAGTTCGGAGCATTTGTCAAAAACAACACCCACATCAATAAAAAAATCGGGTGTAACTCCGATTGTGTGGCCACCTGCGCTGTATGCGCCTCGGGCAGATGCGCCCATAACACCGTATTTTCCCGCACCGAAAACAAGGTTGTAGCCCTTTTCGGCAATCTTTTTGCCGAGATGCTCGGCAGATTCAAGATAGATTTTGTCAATTTGCTCACTTGATGAGCCAAAAACGCATATATTCATACCTATTTATCCTTTCGCATTTGCGTTGTATTTTTTCTGATTTTATCCAAAACAACCGTCGGTTATCTGAACTTAGTTTGAAGATTGCAACAGATTGCAACCATCCGCAATTAGATTATACATCTCAAATACACGGCGGTCAAGCAGTCAGAACAACGGCAATGCACAATTTACATAGAATTTATTTTTTCAAAACATTCAAAACATAAAAACTTATATTAATCATTTTATTCAACGGAGATTACATTATGTCTGCTACTTCTTCAAAACTCAAAAATCCGAACGATTCAGTTATGAATCAGCGCGTAATCAAGCTTGCGTGGCCGATATTTTTACAGCTGTTGCTCGGCATCTCACTCGGCTATGTTGACACGATTATGCTCTCAAACTACAACGAAACCGCCGTTGGTGCAATCGGCAACGCAAACCAGGTTCTCGGTTTTCTGACTCTTGCCTTTAACATTATATCAAGCGCAACGGGCATAATCGTCAGCCAGTACCTTGGGGCAGGTAAAAAAGAAAAGATGAATATGATTTACACGGTTGCGTTGTCATTCAACTTTGTGCTGAGTATTGTAATCAGCTTTGTTGTATTCATATTCAGTCGAAATCTGCTTGAGGCAATGCAGGTGCCTGCGGCAATGCTTGACGAATCGGATATGTATATGCGAATAGTCGGCGGTACAATCTTTACTCAGGCGCTTATTAATGCTTTTAACTCAATTTTTGCAAGCAATGGCAAAACTGTTTTCGGTATGATTATCGGTCTTGGAATGAACATTATCAATATCTGCGGAAATGCTCTTTTGCTCTACGGACCGCTTCAGGTTCTCGGACTCGGTGCGTCGGGTGCGGCTGTTTCAACATGCGGAAGCAGAGTTATTGCGGTAATTGCATCCGTTATATACTTCTACACGGTTATCAAAGGCAAGTTCAGCCTTAAATATCTTCGTCCGTTTCCGTATGATGTTCTCAAAAGCCTTCTTAAACTCGGCATTCCGACAGCAGGCGAGAACATTTCCTACGACTGTTCACAGCTGTTTTTACAGGCATTCATCAACACAATGGGTATCGTTGCAATCAACGCAAAAATCTACGCCAACATGCTTTCAATGTTCACATATATGATTGCTCTTGCCGCTGCAAATGCAACACAGATTATTGTCGGTCACAGCGTAGGCGCTCACGATTACGATTTTGCATACCGCAGGGTGCTGAAAACTTTGCGTTTCGGTATGATAATTTCAATCTCGGTTGCAATTGTAAACTGGTTGATTTCGCCGTTTACACTCGGACTTTTCACAGGCGATAAGGCAGTTATCGCACTCGGTTCATCGGTTATGTTCATTGCGATTATTCTTGAATTCGGCAGAACAACAAACCTTGTTATAATCAACAGTATGAAAGCCGCCGGCGATGTTAAATTCCCGACTGCACTCGCAATTTTTTCAATGTGGCTTTTGAGTGTCGGACTCGGCTGGCTGCTCGGAATTTATTTCGGAATGGGACTTACCGGAATTTGGATTGCCATGGCTGCCGATGAAATTTTCAGAGGCGTCGTTGTGTTTATCCGCTGGATAAAGGGCGGTTGGAGAGGCAAAAGGGTTGTGCTTGAAGATAAGACAAGTCCAACCGAAACGGCAGAAGTTACTGCTTAATCCGACAAAGGAATATGATACCATAAAATAAAGGAGATCAAAACTATGAATTTTGCGGAATACAATGTTAAGGACGCAAACTTTGAAGAAATTTTGCTTGCACTCAAGTCGCTTGATACGGTTGAGGCTGTCGCACTCGGCGGTTCTCGTTCAACAGGTGCAAGTGATGAAAATTCGGACTACGATATTTATGTTTACTGCGCTGAAATTCCGACAGCCGAAACAAGAGAAAATCTCCTCGGAAAATACTGTTCGATTGCAGAATTTGGCAATCATTATTGGGAGAGCGAGGACAACACGGTTATGAATAACGGTATTCCCGTTGACATAATCTACCGTGAAGTTGACAGGTTTGGTCGGTATATTGATACGGTAATCAAGGGCGGCAAGGCTTTTAACGGCTATACAACCGCATTTTGGCACAATATCAAGAACAGCAAGGTTCTTTTTGACAAGACAGGCACTTTCACAAAATTCAGAGATATGGCGCAGATTGATTTTCCGGAAAATCTCCGCAGTGCGATTATCAAAAACAACCGCAACCTTTTGAACGGAAAGCTTCCGTCATATGACAGGCAGATTAAAAAGGCTCAGGAGCGTGGCGATATCGTCAGTGTCAATCACAGAATCACCGCTTTTCTCGAAAGCTATTTTGATGTTATCTTCGCACTCAACCGCCAGACACACCCCGGTGAAAAAAGACAGGTTCAGCTCTGCAAAAAGTATTGCACCCTCTTGCCAAAGGATTTTGAAGAAAACATAAACGCTCTTATGAAGTCAATCTCAGACGGCGGTTCATATGAAATCGTCACAGCAATGGTCAATAACCTTGATGAAATTCTTAACGATGAATTCAAATAAAAAAAGCGGTGTCGGAAAGTTCCGTCACCGCTCAATATTTTCAGCCATATAAAATTCAAATGGAATATTGACATTGCTTTTTGCATAATATATAATAAGAATACAAGGAAAACCGTTAAAAGCGGTTAGCCAAAAAATTCAGATGAAAAATAACCACCTAAAGTTTCCTAGGCTGTTGGGCGGTTATTTTTTTATTGCAACAATTATTATTGTAACAAGCAAGGTAAAACAAATTATGTATTCCACCTTTGTCACCTCCTTGCACATATTAGCCAATGCTTTCATCGGTTTGTGTTCGGATGTGACTAACCGCCTTAAACTTCCTTGTATTCTCGTATCATATTGTATCAAGTTGAAATTGCGATGTCAACCATAGATAAATACTACGCTTACTTCAGACTCCGTATCTATACATCTCATCAAAAATTTCTTTTGCCGTAACTGCATTGTCGGTTATGGCATTTTTCAATTCGGTGATATTGTCAAACTTCTTTTCGGGACGAATGAAATCAAGCAGACGGACATCGGCTGTCTGACCGTATATTTCACCGCCGTGAAAGTCAGGCATCCATGTTTCGCTCAAAAGCGTTGTTCCTCCGACCGTCGGCTTTACACCGATATTAGTCACACCGCAATAGACCTTTCCGTTTTCAAGCGTAACGGCAGACGCATAAACGCCGTATTTCGGCACGGCAAGATTTTCGGGAAGTTTCTGATTGATTGTCGGAGTACCGAGTTCTCTGCCAAGTCTTTTTCCGTGAGTGATCACGGCAGAAAAGCCAAAATATGAACACAAAAGCTTGTTTGCACGGCGAATACTTCCCTCACTTACGAGCAGACGGATAAGTGTTGACGACACAACATCGCCATCGTCACGCTCAGGCTCAATCACTTTAAGCTTTGCACCGTTCTCGTCACAAAGCTTTTTGAGCAACTCGGTATCGCCTTCTCCGTTTTTTCCGAAACGATAGTTAAAACCGCAGACAACAAATTTTGCATTGAGGTCGCCGAAAATAATTTTCTCAACAAAGTCCTTTGCAGACATATTCATCAGCTTTTTAAAGTCAGGACTGAAGGTATGTTCAATACCCAGGCTTTCAAGCGTTTTCAGCTTATCTTCCGTTGTCATAAGCGCACCCTTAGAAGATTTTCCGAGAACCTCCTTCGGGCTTTGAGCAAATGTAAAGCACACTGGCAAAAGTCCGTTTTTCTTCTGCTCAACAGCCGAGAGAATAACCCTTCGGTGTCCCTTGTGAAGTCCGTCAAAAAATCCGAGAGCAACGGCAGTATTCAATTTTTCGTGTTCTGAAACAGTAAAATTCTGCATATATATTTCCTATGATTAAATTAAATTTTACCGCTTTTCAAAAGTGCGGCAGTCTTTAAAACGGCAATCTGTGTTTTGGAGTCGGGTATCATATTGTTAAGCACCATTTCAACGGCTTTGTTGAGGGAGATTTTTTCAACATTCAAAAACTCACCCTCGTCAAGCTTTTGCTCACCCTGTGACTTTACCCGACAGGCATAAAGATGGATAATTTCCGAGGTGTATCCGGGAGACGGATAGACCTGACCGAGAGAAATGTAGGAGTAACCCTCAAGTCCCGTTTCTTCAAGAAGCTCACGCTTTCCGTTTTCAAGCGGAGTAGAACCCTTTTCAAGCTTGCCGGCAGGAAGCTCAAGCACAACCTCCTTGTACGGATAGCGAAACTGCTTTACAAAAGAAAGGTTATTGTCCTCATCAAGAGCGGCAACACATACTCCGCCCGGATGATTGACAACCTCCCTCTTTGACCTTTTACCGTCAGGAAGCTCCACTTCGTCAAGGACTATATGCAGAACTCTGCCGTCAAAAATTTTCTTGCTGTCAAGAGTTTTTTCAAAAAGCTCCATAATTATGCCTCCGTTTTAAAGATTGAATTATCGAAAGGAAAGGATTTTGTTATGCCCGATTATAATGTTTTTCCCGATTACAAAACACGCAAAGAAATCATAAACGAGCTCTGCGACAGGTACAAGTTCATCAAGCATTGCTTTGCCGGAAAAAGTGTGTGCGGAAGAGGTATTGATGTTCTGCACATCGGCAACACCAAGAATCGTGTACTCTACTGCGGCGGTTTTCACGGCTCGGAGTACCTCACGATACTTGCCCTGCTGAAATTTTTTGAAGAATGTTGTGAAGCAATGGAAAGCGACAAAACTGTCGGCGGATGCAAAATCGGGAATTTTTTAAGCATTCGAGGTCTTACGATTGTGCCTTGCGTAAATCCCGACGGCACGGAAATTGCCTTGCATGGCAGTGACGCCGCATTCAAATACAAACCGCTTGTCGAAAAGGTCTGCACCGATACATATAAATGGCAGGCAAATGCCCGTGGAGTTGACATAAATCACAACTTCAATGCGGGTTGGTGCAGACTTAAACAGCTTGAATTAAAGAACAATATCAAGTGTCCGGCGCCGACAAGATTCGGCGGCAATCATCCCGAAAGCGAACCCGAAACAAAGGCACTTACAACACTTTGCCGTAATATTGACTTTGAACGGGCAATCGCTCTGCACAGTCAGGGACGGGAAATTTACTGCTCATTCGGCAGACACACACCCGTTCTGAGCTTTCGGCTTGCGTCAATATTCTCACAGGCAAGCGGCTACAACATAGCCTTTCCCGAGGAGATTGCCACAGGCGGCGGCTTTAAGGATTGGTTCATCGAAAAATTCCGCCGACCTGCCCTCACCATAGAAATGGGACTCGGCAAAAATCCTCTCCCCCTCTCCGACTTTGAAGAAGAATACAAAATCCTGCAAAACATTCTCTGTCTCGGAGCGGTGGTTTAAATTATCTGATATAATTCAAGGGCAACCTCGGTTGCCCTTGTTTATTTTGTTATTTTTAATAACTTTGATTAATTTTTATCGTCCTCATCATCAAAGAATGAGATTGAGTTTACGATATTGTCAACAGCCTCGTCTGAAATTACATTCGGCTCGTCAAGATATTTTGATCTTTTTTCTATGCTGTCAATAGCCATCTGCATCTGCTCCTGGGGAGTTGACGGCTTTTTCGGAGCGTCGTAAATCTCGTTATCCTCGGGATTTGAGATGTTCACATACTCCTCTTTTTTAGGCTCTTCTTTAACCTCGGGTTCTTCCTCAGGCTCAACGATTGCAGGCTCATTACCGTCATCGGGAACTTCAACTTTCTCTGTCACATCTTCCGCAGATTCCTCTTTTACGGGTTCTTCCGCTTTTTCGGCAGATTCGTCATTTTTTTTTGACTTGTCAACGCCAAAGTTCGGAGCATCGTAATTTTCGTCAATCTCCTCTGCGGCAGCCATAATTACCTCACCGGGAGCGTCAATCTGCTTTTCTCTTCTCGCCTCGGCAACAGCCTTGAGTTCATCAAGGTGATTTACAGGCTTTTCAACCTTTTCGCTGTCCTCATCAAAATAGATATCATACCATACGAGGAACACATAAATTGTCCAAACTCGTCTGCTGTTATCTTCTTTTCCACTGAAGTGACTGTCGAGCCATGAAACAAGAACATCTGTATTGAAGAATTTCTCGGCAGTTTTGCCCTTGAACTTTGTCTTTACAACATTATAATACTTCTCGTCACGAAGCCATACTCTTGTCGGTACAGGGAAACCGAGTTTCTCTTTTTCGGCAGTAGCCTCAGGCATATGGCGAACGGCAGCCTTACGCATTGCATACTTTGTGTTGTGCTTGTTGCAGCGCAGTTTTGTCGGGAGCGATGACGCAACCTTGAAAACCTCCTTATCAAGGAAAGGAACACGAAGTTCAAGCGAGTTAGCCATACTCATTCGGTCGGCTTTAAGAAGGATGTCACCGACCATCCACATATTGATGTCGAGATACTGCATTTTTGTAACATCGTCATACTTACGGCAACGATAATAATATTTTCTTGTAAGATCCTGTGGGCGTGTTGCAATTGACGGATCTTTCAAAAGCTCCTGCTTCTGCTTATAGTCATACATAAATGCGTTACCGATATAACGCTCCTCAAGCTTGTCACAGGCACGGATAAGATAATCTCTGCCCTTGATGTCGGGGAGCTTTCTGCAAATTGCTCTTATTGCCTTTCTGATGCAATGCGGGACAATTGTCTGATAAATTTTGAACACTCTCGGATCGTTGTAGCAAGTGTAACCGCCGAACAATTCGTCTGCACCCTCACCCGAAAGGACAACCTTTACATAATGGCTTGCAAGACGGGATACAAAGTAAAGTGCAATACATGACGGATCCGCAAGCGGCTGATCCATATGGTACTGAACAGTCGGAACAGCGTCCCAGAATTCTTCACTGGAGATAAGGTGAGTGTGGTGTTCAACACCGATTTTTTCGCTGAGATTTTTTGCCCAGCTGATTTCGTTATATTTTTCGCCAAAGTCAAAGCCGACTGTAAATGTTTTCTGGTCGGCAAAATATGTTGAAACATAGCTTGAGTCAACACCGCTTGAAAGGAAACAACCAACCTCAACATCGGCAATTTTGTGAGCGTTTACGGAGTTTTCAAAAACCTTTTCAATCTTGTCAACAGCCTCTTCCTCCGTCATTTCTTCGTCGGGATTGAAACGAGCCTCAAAGTAACGGGTAGTTTCAACTTCGCCGTCCTTGTACCAGAGATAGTGACCGGGCATAAGGCAGTAAACACCCTCAAAGAAAGTTTCGGGCGGAACTGCATACTGGAATGAAAGGTACGAGTCAAGTGCCTTTCTGTTGAATTTCTTTTCAAACTTAGGATATTCAAGAATACTCTTGATTTCACTTGCATAGACAAAGTCATCGCCTATCTGAGTGTAGTGCATCGGCTTAATGCCGAAAAAGTCACGGGCAATAAAAAGTGAATTATCCTTTGTGTTGTAAATAGCAAAGCCGAACATACCACGGAGTTTTGGGAGCATATCTTCTTTCCACTCTTCAAAGCCGTGAACAAGCACTTCACTGTCTGTATCTGTATAGAACTTATGACCTTTTGCGATAAGTTCTTTTCTCAAATCCTTGTAGTTATAAATTTCACCGTTGAATGTGAGAACAAGGCTTTTATCCTCATTGTATATAGGCTGATGACCTGCACCGAGGTCAATAATGGAAAGTCTGCGAAATCCCATGGAAATATTGTCGTCCGTAAAAAATCCGTCCGAGTCGGGACCACGGTGAGTGATAACCTCTGTCATATTTCTGATGACATCGGCTCTGTTTTCAACCTGTCCCATAAAGCCGGCTATGCCGCACATATCACAATTCCCCTTTCAAGGTAATTTTCAAAATTAACCGCATTAGACTAATGCCCTATTTTAAACATTTTATCACAATTTATTCCCAAATTCAACTGTTTGCAGGCATAAGTTTCAAATCAAAGCAACGCCCCTCAGCCTTTTTTATTCTTTAAGTATTCATCAAGCAAATCCGCTGCATATCTGCACAATTCAGGGCACGGACGGGCGGCATAATATTTTTCTGTTCGCTCAGACGGAGTCGGGTTGTCCTTTGCCTTTGCTCTCATGCCGAGAAGGTCACGGCAGATGATTGAACCGTTGTCCTCTTTGAACCTTTCGGCAAGCTGCTGAACCTCGGTGTAGACACGCTTTTTGTCGGCATTATCCTTGCTGTCACTGTAACCCCTTGCAAGACCTAAAGCCATATACATTCCCGTAACAGTACCGCAGACCTCACGCATTCTGCCTATTCCGCCGCCAAACGGTGACGCAAGCATAAGAGCAGTCTGTTCATCAAAGCCCAAATCGTCACAAAATGCAAGCAATACAGCCTGAGCGCAGTTGTAGCCCTGCATAAAATTATTCTTAGCAATTTCACCTTTTGTCATACCAATTTCTCCTTTTATAGGGTTATTTCATATAAGCAAAGTATAACACCGAGGTCAAAATACTGCAACGATTTTTTGCTTGTGAAAGAGATTGCCATATGTTATAATTTAGGGAGTTATGATGATAAATAAATCAATATTGCTTAACCGTAGCGGCGGTCAGTGACCGCCATTCGCTTTGGTTGCAAAACCAAAACGAACAAATATACATCTGCAATAAGCGTTTTAATCAATAACATACGATAAACAAATGGTTTGTATTTAATCGAACCGATTTTACAATCGTTTCGATTGGCGTTCACTGAACGCCGCTACTGTTTGTACAAACGGTAACAATGCTACGCTCGGGCAAAATATGTTGCGGATTTTTCAAACTGTCTGCACGAATAGGGAACGGCGCTACTGATTTGAGTCACAATTTCTCCCACCGATTTAATCAAATACGGTTGCTTTATTCGGCAGAATTGGTATAATAATTTACAGAACATAACTCATTAAAATTCAGACATTAAAGAAAAAGGTGATTAGCATTGTCTTTTCCACAGGATAAAATAAGAAATTTCAGCATTATTGCTCACATTGACCACGGCAAGAGTACGCTTGCGGACAGAATTCTTGAGCAGACCAACTCCGTTTCCGAAAGGGATATGGAGGCGCAGCTGCTTGATGACATGGACCTTGAGCGTGAGCGCGGCATTACAATCAAGGCGAGGGCGGTAAGCGTTATCTACAAAGCCGATGACGGCGAAGAATATCTTTTTAACCTCATCGACACCCCCGGTCATGTTGACTTCAATTACGAGGTTTCCCGTTCACTGGCAGCTTGTGAGGGCGCTATTCTTGTTGTTGACGCATCACAGGGCATTGAGGCGCAGACTCTTGCAAACACATATCTTGCCGTTGACAGCGGACTTGAAATTGTTCCCGTTGTCAACAAAATTGATTTGCCGAGTGCCGACCCCGACAGGGTTATTCAGGAAATCGAAGATGTAATCGGTATTCCTGCCGAGGATGCTCCGAAAATTTCCGCAAAGGCAGGAATCAACATTCACGCAGTTCTTGAAAAGGTTGTTCACGATATTCCTGCTCCGACAGGCGACATCAACGCACCTCTGCGTGCATTGATTTTTGACAGCTACTACGACAGCTACAAGGGCGTAATTATATATGTAAGGCTCAAAGAGGGACAGATTCACCCGGGCGATGAATTCAAACTTATGGCAACGGGCAGTGTGTTCAATGTTGTTGAGTGCGGACTTATGCACGCAACCGCTCCCGAAAAGACAGACGGTCTTTATGCAGGCGAGGTTGGCTACATCACGGGTTCAATCAAGACTCTTGCAGACGCAAAGGTCGGCGACACGGTTACACTCACATCAAATCCCGCAGAAGAACCGCTCCCCGGCTACCGTGAGGCACAGCCTATGGTTTTCTGCGGTATCTACCCTGTTGACGGTGCAAGATACGGCGACCTTAAAGATGCACTTGAAAAGCTCCAGCTTAACGATGCGGCTCTTTCGTTTGATCCCGAAACATCGGTTGCCCTCGGATTCGGTTTCCGCTGCGGATTTTTGGGACTGCTCCACATGGAAATTATTCAGGAGCGACTTGAAAGAGAATATCAGCTTGACCTCATCACAACCGCACCGAGTGTAATTTACAGAATCACACGCACAGACGGCACGGTTGAGATGATTGACAACCCGACAAACTACCCCGATCCGTCACTTATTCAAATGGCGGAAGAGCCTGTAACAGACGCTCACATCTATGCACCTAAGGAATATGTCGGCAATATTATGGAGCTTTGTCAGGACAGACGAGGAACTTTTGTCGATATGCAGTATATTGATGCCGACCGTGTTGATTTACACTATGTACTTCCGCTTGCCGAGATAATCTACGACTTTTTCGACACGCTCAAATCACGCACAAGAGGTTATGCATCATTCGACTATGAGCTTAAAGAATATGTTCAGAGCAACCTTGTTAAGCTCGATATTATGCTCAACGGCGAGGTTGTCGATGCACTTTCGTTCATCATTCACGCCGACAAGGCATATTCAAGGGCAAGAAAGATGGCTGAGAAGTTAAAGGAAAAGATTCCGAGACAGCTCTTTGAAATTCCGATTCAGGCTTGCATCGGCGGTAAAATTATTGCCAGAGAAACCGTAAAGGCTATGCGTAAGGATGTACTTGCCAAGTGCTACGGCGGTGATATTTCCCGTAAGAAAAAACTCCTTGAAAAGCAAAAAGAAGGTAAAAAGCGTATGCGCCAGCTCGGTTCTGTTGAAGTTCCGCAGGAGGCATTTATGGCGGTTCTCAAGCTTGATACGGATTAACGGTGAAGATATGAAAGAACTTGCTATGTTTTACAACTTTTCGGACGAAAGACTTCGCAAGGCAAAGTTTGCTCTTATGCCGTTAAAAATTCAGGTCAAAAAGGTTGAAAAAGAAGATTTCAATCAGCCTATCGGTTTCCTTGCAGGCATCGAGGGCGTTGAGCCTGTGGCAGAAAAGTTTGACGGTGACGGCTTTGACGAAGAAATGATTGTCATGCACAATTTCACGAATAAGACGATTGACTCGCTCATCAAGGCACTGAACAAGTGCGGTGTCGGACGAGTTCCGCTCAAGGCGGTTATCACTCCCACAAGCAAAGACTGGGACAGTCTGACGCTTATCAAAGCACTTAAAGCCGACCATGAGGAAATGCTTAAAAAATTGAAAACGAAAAGTTGAAAATGGAAAATGAAAGTCGGGAAGACAGTTTGCAAAATGCAAAACAATGTCTTCCCGACTGTTTTTATTTATATGAAATTACCGCCGCATTATTACAATCAATTTTTAAGAATTTTCTCAATCAATTGTGCAACACCGTCGTTATTATTTGACGGGATTACAATATCTGCACGGTCAAGGCATTTTTGACTTGCGTTTTCAACAGCCGCACCAAGTCCCGACTCGGCAATCATGTCGGCATCGTTATCGGCATTTCCGCAGGCGCAGACATTTTCCATGCCGATATTCAAAAAGTCACACAAACGCAGGAGTGCCTTCGCCTTTGAGGCCTCTGCCGACATAATCTCAACAAAATGATCGGTTGAAGTCGTAATTTCAACGCTGTTGCAAGCCTTTTCGATACTGCTCCACAGCCTGTTGCGAAGTTTTTCGTCAGTACTTATAATGCTGATGAGGTCAAGCTCATTTCTATGCTTGCTCAAAAAGCTTCTCATATCGACAATCTTGCCGTGGCATGAACGGGTGTATTCAAAATATTCAGGCTCACAGCCGTAGTCAAGCGGTCTATGCACATATCTGACATCGGCATATGTAAATCCGTCAATAAATCCCTCAAGAATAACATCGTCATTACGCACAGCACCGAGAATTTTCAACACATCATCGGGTAAAATCAGCGAACGGTGAACCGTTTTACCGCACTTGCTTATTACAGCGCCGTTCGAGGTAATCGCATAGTCCAGACCGACAATGTTCATCACGCTGTCGGGCATCATAACGAACGGTCTGCCGCTTGCCGCAACAACGGTTATTCCGCTTTTGATCGCAGATTCAATGGCAGTTTGCGTTCGTTTGCTCAAGGTGTCGCTGTCGGCAAGAGTTGTGCCGTCAAGGTCAAGTGCAATCAGCTTAATATCTTTCATCTTATCCATACAAATCCCTCTGTCAGATTTTCTTTGGGCAAAATCCGTTCATACAGCATTCTTCACATTTTGCCTTTCTTGCGGTGCAGACTGCTCTGCCGTGCAGAACAAGTCGGTGACAAAAGTCGTTGCTTTCATCGGGCGGCAAAAGCTCACGCAATGCAAATTCAATCTTTTTCTGATCCTTTAAATCGTGAAGTCCGAGCCTTTTTGTAATGCGTATGCAATGTGTATCAACCACAACCGCAGGCTGACCGAAAATGTCGCCGCACACAAGATTTGCGGTTTTTCTGCCGATTCCGGGGAGTTTTGTCAAATCGTCAATATTATCGGGAACGACACCGCCAAAATCGTCACAAAGCATTCTTGCCATTTCAACAATATCTTTTGATTTAGTCTTATAAAGTCCGCAGCTTTTTATATACTCAGCAACTTCTTCGGGAGTTGAGTCGGCAAAATCCTGAGCCGTTTTGAACCTGTCAAACAACGAAGGAGTGACCATATTAACCCTTGCGTCCGTGCATTGAGCGGCAAGCCTTGTTGCAATGAGCAGCTGCAACGGATCTGTGTAGACAAGCGAACATATTGCATCGGGATATTCTTTTTTCAAGGCATGAACAGCGTTCACGGCAATTTCTTTTTTAGTCATAAATTCACCCCGTAATTTTAAAAAAAGCAAAAAATGCGATTAAATACTGTTTTCTTCAGTATAACACAAAAATTCTGATATTGCAATCAGGATAAAAAACTGGTACAATAGACACATAAAAGTTAGAAATTTGTTTTGGAGGACAAAAAATGTACAATAATTACATTTTTGACTTATACGGCACTCTTATCGACATTAATACAGATGAATGGAACGATGATTTGTGGAAGAAAATTGCCATTCTCTATGCTTACAAGGGTGCACACTACACCTATGACGAGCTTAACGAGGAGTACGACAGACTTGTTCAGGCTGAAAAAAAGGCTGTTCTCAAAAAGTCTCCCGACACAAAAGTTGTTGACATCAAAATTGAAAAGGTTTTCCGTAAGCTATTTACACAGAAAGGCGTTAAGGTTACAAAAGCCGAGGTACTTTTTATTGCCGAGGCATTCCGTTGCTACTCAACAAAGTACATCAAGCTTTATGACGGGGTACTTGATCTTCTTGACACTCTCAAGGCAAAAGGCAAAAAGGTTTATCTTCTCTCAAACGCACAGCGTTCATTCACAGAAAATGAGCTGAATATGTTTGATCTGACAAAATATTTTGACGGTATTTGCATCAGCTCTGACGAAGAATGTTCTAAGCCTGACGAAAAATATTTCAAAACACTTTTTGACCGTTACGGACTTGAAAAGAGCGAGTCAATTATGATTGGCAACGACTATATCAGCGATATCGGCGGTGCGGCTGATTTCGGTATCGACAGCCTGTACATTCACCAGAGCATTTCCCCCGAAATTGACGGCGAACTCCGCAGTACATATAAGGTTATGGACGGCGATGTGTTCAAAATCAAGAAACTTATTGTGAAGTAATAAAAGAATTCAACTGCACCTGATTTTACGGGTGCAGTTTTTAGCATAAATAGTGTATATTTTATCTGTAGTTATGCACACTATAACAAAGGAAGTGTGCAGATGAAACGCAAAGTACCCGATTACAAAAAGATTTTAACACCAAGTGATTTAGAGCTTAACACCTGTTCAAATCAGGATTGTACAGGTCTTATCCCCACCGCAGTAAAAAATCCCGCCGAGGCTGATTCATACGAAGAACTCTACCCATATATAACCGTTGTGTCGCCGACTTTACAAGATAATCCGAATAAAATTAACGCCGACACCAAAAAAAGAAACCGATTATAAAATACAAAAAGCAGAGTATATTGACCTACAATCCCATAAATCGGAATTAACGAAAAACGGGAATTAAGTTAAATATACTCTGCTTTAATTTCACGAAAAAGTTACTAAATGAAATTTTCTGAACAAGCTAACCATAAAATGTAATCAACTTCAGCAGGACGTTTCCCAATAAGCTTAGCTGTTTCCGAAATGATGTCAAATACATCGTAATTCTGAACTTCCTCACTGTCGGTAAACTCTAATCCGTTACAGCCAAGGACTTTCTTTATGTAACTATTAGGATTTGCTATATCATAGCCTACATTTCTGAGATATTCGGCAACAAGCGAAACTGCCATTTGAGTCATCTTATCTTCACTCTTACCGTCAGCAAGATTACTAACAAGGCTTTTGAGGGAAGTATCCTTTTCAACAAATGTATTGCAGTAATTATCAATACTGCCGTACTCTTTTTCAAACTTAAGCAATTTCGGTACATTATCAAATACTAAAGCCCTCATCTGAGCTCCGACAGATTTATTTCCAAGTGCAAAACCCATAATATTATTAGCCAAATCGTCAGGATTACAGCTAAGAATATAGTCAGGATTGTAGCCGTGGAAAATCTTATCAACTGCTGTTATTTCACCTGTATCAATATCAAAATATTCCATGAATTTACTCCATCTGCCACCGTTGCTGAGCATTGAGTAAACCATAGCCTTTATGTGCTGTTCGGTAGTAAACTGTTTACCGTTTTCTCTGTTATCAATCTGATGTTTGATATATGTATTTTCCCAAAACATTGTTTTGCAGTCATCACCGTACTTTTCTTTCATAACCGTACGAGTAAGGCTGTCAATTGCATTTATGGCAAAACTCATAACATTTTTTGAATCGAAATTCATAATCATTCTCCTATAATTTATAGTTCATCGTATGTATAATATAAGTTCAAATCAAAGATTAACAACATTTTATTTATTGAAATGTTCATCTAACTTAGCATTCTGTGATTTCATCATTTTATTAAGGTTATGACGCTGAATAATGCCTGCTGTATTTGCAAGGTTTTGATCTCTTCGTGTTTTTGCAAGAACTTCATTTCCCTCATCTACTGCATCATAAAGTGCGTCAAAGCCCGAAATCATAGAAGAATGCATACTGTTAATAGCTCCCGTAACTCTGCCGCTGGCATTGATAACGGTATTTTTTAAACTCTCTTCATTATATAAATCTACTGCTCGTTCATAAGTAATATCGGATGTGCTTAACTCATCATACAACCATTGCAAAATTACAAAGTTCCTGTATCTGTTTGAAATAAGCTGAGTTGATGCGTACAAAGCTTCAAGCGTATCTTTGTTAAACTGAACCTCTTCATCAAGCATTTCAATTTTAATTTTCTTGGCAATTTTCCAAGATTCGTATTCTTGATTGTATGACGGTATAATCACATTATTATACTGTTCAAGGTCCGACTCATATTTCTTATCAATATCGGCTTGTTGCTTTGCAACCTCTTCGTTAATTTTCTGCTGTTCAGCCAAAGCGGATTCTTTTGCATTTTTAACCGCTGATTGATAATCATCCCTTTGCATTAGTTCATTCAACATAGCACGCTTCTTTTCGCAATATTTTACAAATGCGTAGAGTATAAACGGCCAAACCAAGAGAGATATAACGATATACAAAATTTCGCCTCTGAGAAAATCTGTAAAAGTATAGTTTACTTTTGGCTCAGGAGGCATTTTAATGGTCACTTTGGGAACTTCAAGTTGTTTATGCACCGGAGTTGTGGGTTTAGCTTTAAATTTTTTGCATTTTTGTTTAGACAACTCTTCCTCACCGATTTTTATTGCCGCTGTAAGCATCATAGCGTCTTTAACAATTTCAACTTCCTGTTCATGCGTATATTTGCTCATAGTAATTTCCTTTCCGTATAAATTATTTTGCAGTATGTTCTTGCTGATTTGTTCATACCTAACAATCAACAGGATTATTGTATCTGTTTATAATTTCAAAGATTTTGTCACCTATTTACAAGAGTTGATATATCTTGTACTATTTAAGATTTAAATGTAAAGCACTTTTTTATATATTGTAATCCGTGTTTCTAGTTTTGTCAACTAGTATTTAGTATTTTTAACCATTATTGCGTATCTTCCATTAAAATAATTATGGGTGATTACTATGAAATTCAGTGAAAAATTACGCTTGCTTATAGATGAGTTTGACATTACACAAAAGCAATTTGCAAATGACCTTAATATTGCCCCGTCAACAATAGGTGGATATGTACAAGGTGTAAGCGAGCCTGATTTTGAAACCTTAAAAAGAATAGCCTTATATTTTAATGTATCGGCAGACTATCTTTTGGGCATACAGGAAAACAAAACAAATAGTCTTGCGGAAGTAGAGTTACTTCGTGTATTCCGCTCAATGACAAATGAACAGCAACAATTGTTCATTGAACAAGGCAAAGTATTTACTAAAGCAAATAATAAACTAAAGGCAAGAAAAATGACAAAATCATCTTAATTGATTTTCGGAAGTAAATTAAATATTCCGATAAAACAAAAACAGCGGAAGTAATGTGTTTGTGCATTACTTCCGCCGATTTTATATTTTCAATTTTAATCTGAAGAAATTATTTTGTATAGCCGTGTTCTTTACACATCATATCGTAATAACCGACTACGAAAAAGTCTGTATGCTCATTTTTAACATACGGGCCATAGGTAATGTACGGGTACCTTGGAGAAATATTATAGTTACCGTAAGCATACCAACGCATTGTATCATCAAAATACTGTATACCATCCTGCTCGTCAAGGAAAATATGATTGTTTCCAAAGTCACCATTAAGACCAACAATAAATTTTTGTAAATCAGTAGCGGCAATGACCGATATATCGCTTTCATACTTTGCTACATTTGTTAACATCTTCTGCGCACCTGTAAATTCAACCTCATGGGCGATATATTTCTGAATAAGGGTAGCATCGACAACATTAACAACACCGTCTTTGTTCACATCACCTTTTAAAGTATAGGCATTCGTCATCTTGTTGTACACAGCAAGAAGTTCATTGTAGGCATTTGTAATAGCCCAAACATCGTAATCATTAGTGCCTGCAATATACGGCTCTAAGTCGGTTTTTAAATCAGCAAGCTTATACTGAAATTCGTTCCATTGCTCATCAGAATACCAGTTGTTGTAATTCTGTTCCTTACAGGCATTATCGTAAGCAGTTTTAGCATATGCAACATCAACATGAAGGTTATAAGCGGCACTATACAGCTTGTCCTTCATATTTTTATATTCCTCGGCTGTTGCAAGTTCGTCCTGATTATAAAGATTGTATGCATCATTATATGTATCACCTGCAACACAGTTATAGATTCTCGCTTCACCAATGTTTGTGTTGAGAATTTTAAATGCGTCAAGGAGCCAGCCAAGTTTCTCACGCTCTATCTCAGTTTCGGACTTTTCATTTTCAGCAGCAAATGTTGTTAAAATGAAAGATGAAACCGCCAAAATTCCAACGAGTATGATTGATAATAATTTTTTCATTGTTTATCCCCCTATATCATCTTCTGTATCAATGTGCTGTCTGTTATACTAATAACTCCATCAAATATTAACAATTTTCTCACACATTTCACAATAACCGCCTCATTTTTTCATTTCACTACTATAATTAATAATACATTATAGTTTTAGACTTGTTACGATTATACCATATACAGTAATTATAATCAATACTATTTCAATCTTCGGTTATAAAATATCCCTTTACTTTTTTGTAAAATATAAACAAAAAAGCACCACATTACGTGGTGCTGAAAGTTCAAATGAACCACCGATTACTCGGTGTATATAAAAGGGTAAACACCCTGAAAACTGAATAAAGGAAAGAAGATTAAGAAGAAAGATTAGTTAAATACATATTGGAATGACCAATCGGGTTAAAGTATATACTACACAGCTGACCAAAGAAATCTTGTGGTCAAGCCCTCGACCTATTAGTACTGCCAAGCTGAATGCCTCACGGCACTTACACACGCAGCCTATCAACCTCGTAGTCTTCAAGGGGTCTTACTCGTTATACGATGGGATATCTAATCTTGGAGTCGGCTTCACGCTTAGATGCTTTCAGCGTTTATCCGTTCCGTACATAGCTGCCCAGCCGTGCCATTGGCATGACAACTGGTGCACCAGAGGTACGTCCATCCCGGTCCTCTCGTACTAAGGACAGAGCTCCTCAAATATCCTGCGCCCACGACAGATAGGGACCGAACTGTCTCGCGACGTTCTGAACCCAGCTCGCGTACCACTTTAATCGGCGAACAGCCGAACCCTT
>ERZ894196.86-NODE-86-length-34698-cov-16.089080_pt1 | contig 34698 bp, 45 predicted proteins | sample MGYA00380284_ERZ894196 | MGnify/ENA primary metagenome ERZ894196 (study PRJEB32331, sample SAMN06328427) | human gut metagenome | biome: human gut microbiome; feature: stool | host: Homo sapiens | collected 2011-10-21 ...
CGTCGATGGTTTTTCCGTTGACGGTTTTTCCGTCGATGGTTTTTCCGTTGACGGTTTTTCCGTCGATGGTTTTTCCGTTGACGGTTTTTCCGTCGATGGTTTTTCCGTTGACGGTTTTTCCGTCGATGGTTTTTCCGTTGACGGTTTTTCCGTCGATGGTTTTTCCGTTGACGGTTTTTCCGTCGATGGTTTTTCCGTTGACGGTTTTTCGTAAACGTGATATTCATAACCTTCAAACTTTCCGTTTTCATCTTTGCGTTGCTTTCGCACTATATAGCCGTTTTCTATTAACTCTTTTAGCCCACTGTTTAATGAATTTTCTTTGTCTGTTGTGTGCTGTACTATTTCTGCTTTGTAAAATTGCCAGTTATCCGGATATGACAACAGCAGGGCTAAAAGTCCCTTAGCTTTCAAACTGATTTCTTCATTCAGCAGAAAGGCTTTATCAATAATTACAAAGTTGTCCTCTTTGTGTATTCTGTAAATCGCCATTATTATAATGTCCTCCTTTTCTTTTTTGTATCTCGTCCATTTTCAAGCGTACTCGAATAAACCCTACCTTTCCGCAGGGTTTATTTAAGTCAAATTGCACAATTATTGTTTTTTCTTCATCAGTGTGCTTCCGGTAAAGTACACTGATTCTACAACTATTTTGTTTGAATAGTGCTTAACACCATCTTTTTCATAGTTGTTGTTCCTAATTGCACCTTCAAATGCGACCATATCGCCCTTTGAGAAGTTTTTTTCAAGAAAATCCGCATTGTGTCCCCACAATTCGCATTGAATGAAATCTGTGTCATACTCATTTTTAGCATTTTTGAAACGTCTTTGCACTGCCAAAGACACTTGAATAACGGTACTGTCACCTGTGTACTTCTTTTTTAAATCGTTACAAATACGACCTATCAGCATTACTTTGTTCATTTTTCTGTCCTCCTTTGCTTGTCCAACCGTAGGAGCATTATGCTCCTTTTTCTTCGTTTTCGGTTGCCTGTTCTTGAATTCGTTGATTTACCGAACGAAAAACAGAAGATAACATAGGAAATTCCGACACATTGATAACTTTTCCTGCCACACTTTCAACTTCTTTTCCGTTCGCTAATATGTGATGTATTCTCATTTTTATCACCCCGTTCCATATTTATGAATTATGTATTTTGTCCTATTCCGAAAGGTGCTTTTTTTGTCCTCTCATTATTTAAGTCCCTATTTTTCACCGTTTTTCTACCTTTTCATAAGCAAATGGCGGTAATTTTTTTAATTGTCATTAAAATCAATACTATAACCGCCTTTAATTGCACCAAAACTCTGCAATTCGGCAACTATTGATAGCATTGATGAAATATCGTCCATAATTTCACTGACACGAAAATCCTGCATTTTGTCTTGAATTTTCAATGCGTCATACAGTTCATCTGAAATTTGCATTGTAAAACTCATACTTTTTTTGAATATAGTATCGTATTTGAATGTTACAGCTTTCATTTGCAATACGCCACCAAACTGCAACCAATGACGATACATGCCCAACCGATAGTTATCATTTTGTTTCTCCTTCTGTCAATTCTTTTTTCTTTTCTAATTTTTTATAAAATTCACTGCCATTGATTTCTATAACGCCATCACATTTCGGCTCAAATTGTTCAAGTGAATTGCAGGTAATTCCCAAATATAAAATGCCATCATATGAAAAAGTAGTATAAGAATATAATTTATAGCATAAATCTTTAAAATAGTCACCCCAATATACTTTTTCAAGATTGATGATAACTTTTTTATTAATGCATTCTTCTTGAAATTCTTTCAGAATTTTTGAAGTTTTCTTGAATTCATACAAATCATCAAATTTTCTGCTACGCTTAAATTCCGTTGCAAATTTTGATAAATTATTCGTTGTATTTTCAACATGTAGTACAATGTGTTTTTTCCATGTGTCGGTAAATGGTTTATTTATCGGTCCATCTCCACCCAAATAATATTGATTACCGTCAATGCCATGGGAAGAATAAAAATCAACAATAAATTTATTACGTTCTTTATAATTTTTTTTATAAATCGCAACAGCATCTAAAATTTTTTGATTTTTAATCATGTAAAACTTTGTCATAATTTTTCCCCTTTCCGTCACAGGTTCAAGAGAGCCACCCTCCGGTCAAAACATTTTTTGAGGTGATGCCTTGAAACAGACTTTCTAAAATTTTATATATTTCTACATTCATATGGAGTGAGTGGCTCACTTCAACCTGTGATTTTTTTACTGCTGACATATGTAAACCACTCTGCCACAAGAAAGGAGTCACTGTTTGCTAAATGGAAACCCAAACAGATACAAAAAACAAAAACAGAGTGGCTGGCATATGCCAGCAGATTATTTTTAAAATAAGTCGTCTATTGTACAATTCAATACATTCGCAAGTGTCGGCAACTTATCACTTCTTGGCGATGCTTCGCCTGTTTCCCACTTCGCGATGGTTGACCTATCGACATTATTACATAGAGATGGGGGTTTTCCCCCTCTCTGATTTAATTATATCACAAGTCTTTCAATAGTGCAATATGAAAAAATTATATTTAAAAATTGCCCTAAAAGTATTTTATATTTTAGGACTATGTTTCTTTTTGTACTACCTTGTAAAATCATTTTTTTAGAGGTGGATTATATGTTAAATTTAAAAGCCATACGGCTACAAAAAGGTTATAGCGTTCCAAAGTTTTCGGAATTGACAGGCATACATCGCCGAACTATCGAAGACATTGAAAAGCGTGGTGACTGTAAAATTTCAACCGCATACAAATTTGCACAGATATTAGGTGTAACTTTGGAAGAACTATATGATGAAAAGACACCAGAGGATTAACCTCTGGTGTCTTTTTATATTTTTTTGATTTTTTTCAATTTTTTTCTTAAAAAAGCTTGACAACCACACTTTTTCGTGGTATAATAAAATCAAGAAATGAGGGAAACCTCAAAAAAAAGAAACAGAGATAATAATTTTTAGGAGGACAAAACAATGAAAAAATTTAAGGTAACAAACGAAATGTACAAAAACGGTAACGTAGTAGAAGCAAGTCGTGATAATTACGCAGGTGATTATGTAACTGCTGAAAGCGAAGCAGAAGCAATCGAACTATACAAAGATTTTCTAATTGAACAAATCAGAAACAACAACCTAAACGCTGAAATTATTGATGATGAAATCGTTGTAACCGATGATGACGAAATCGAAATCGAAAGATTCATAAACTTTGAAATTGAAGATTAATAAAAAAGTGGCTAAAAGCCACTTTTTTTATTCTATCTATCATACATACCACATCTGTACTCCCTGCAAATTGTTCGTAGGTCCTTATAAGATAGTCCCAATCTCCCTTGCTCGTCACCGACCAATGCGCCGTAATCTTGCGCGGCTTGTACTGCCGTTCTTGCCCACGATGGCATGTTGCCATCGTTATAGTCATACACCATTGTACTTTGCACTACGGCTTTTAATTCCTTATTCTCTGCTTGGAGCGCTGAAATAGCCGCCGCCTGTTTTTCTATTAATGATTTTAGTTCATTGTACTGTTCCATTGTTAAACCCTCCATATATTTCATATTTCTTATCTCGTCCAATGGATAATATCTTCCCGGACAATTACTGTCGCCAATCTCTCTATGTCCAACTATCTTCGCATTTGGATAATAGTTCTTTTTTAGATATTGACATAACTCAATAATAGATTTCTTTTGTGCTTGTGGCATTGTCTTTTCTTTTGTATGATAATCGCCCTCAGCACAAATTCCAATCGAACAACTGTTCATACCTTGCACATGTGCACCGACAACATTAATCGGTCTGCCACGATAGATTGTACCGTCCTTACGCACAAAGAAATGATAACCAATACCCGTCCAACCGTTTGCTCTATGCCAGCTATGTATATCTTGTGCCGTACACTTGACTGCCTCTGCGTGGTGTAGAACAATGTAATCAGTCTTGGAACGGCTTGTAAATCCACCGTTCCAATTATACTTTTCTTCAATTATCTGCATTATCATCACCCCTTAACTGTAATAATATATCTTTCAACTTTTGTGGCATGCTTGGATATATCACTGCCACATTTTCCAACACGCTTATACCCTCATTGGCTATGTAGAACATAATCACAATCTCACGAATTGCCACGTTGTCGCCTGTGACCTGTTGCAAAACGTTCGACAGTGCAACTATAATCAGTATAGTTATCTTTTTTAGCAATCCTTTAAATCCTATCTCGCTTGACATTGTTTTCGTGTAAATCGCCTTGATAATACCCGTCAAATAGTCCAACACCATTATCACTAACAACGCCCACAGGATGCTGTCCCACTTACCGAATAGGGCGGCAAAAAAACCACCCACAATTCCTATAACCGTACTTGTCCAATTAAAAATTTTATCCATAATCTAATCCTCCAAATCTTTATGTTTTTTCAAAATTACTACACCCAAAACGTCACCCAGTTCCACCGTTCCAAAATTGCGACTGTCTGTACTATGTCCACGATTATCACCCATAATCCATAATTCACCATTAGGGATTATAATATCACTGCTTTCGCCTGATTGTTCCTGCGGATTTATGTATGTTTCGTTCTGCCATTCGCCATTTATCGCTACACTGCCATATGTGCTAATCGTCAAATGGTCGCCGCCAATAGCAATAACACGTTTAATCAACATATCACCGCCATGCGAAATAACTACAATATCACCACGTTCAACATTTTTGAAAAACGGATTATACAGTAACCTGTCACCGTCATGCACTGTCGGCATCATACTATGTCCTGATACCGTAGTACAACATATCAATCCCGATGTAACCAGATTAAATATTATCTGTGTAGCCGATAACCCCATTTTTTTCAGTCTATTTATGATTTTTTGCATTTCTTCCGCACCTCACTGCTTTTATATTTCAACTGTCGTTCTTTGTAGGCACAAACCGCAGACATATTGATAAAATCAATAATTGAAAATGCAATGCAACCAATGAAATACACTGCGGTGCAGTCAGCTTTCAAACCCAATAATATAAATAATACTGTCGGGAATATGCTACTTACCACTGCCGCTATTGTACTGCCTTTACGCATTATATCACTTCCCTTCCGACCTCAACTTTGACTGTTCTATACTCCGTATCTGAACATTTTTTCAATTTCGCTATGGCATAATCATAGCCGTCACCGTCCTGTCGTTTGATACGGACATAAATTTCATAAATGCTATCGCTAATATGCTGAATTGTCACATTTTTAGCCGGAATTTCTGTGCGTTTGTTGGTTTGCTCGTCCGTATAAAATATTTTATACGGTACTGATTTACCGTTTTCAATAATATAACCGACAGTGATTTTATACTGTTGCTCTGCTTCGCCATACGGATCATCAACCATTCTATTTGTAATTAATCCTATTGCAAAAATAATAATAACCAATCCCAACATCACCCAATATATCGGTGCAGGGCATAGGAATATACCAGCCCATACAAATTTAAAATATCTGCTCATTTCACTGTCCCTCCGTAATATTCAATATGCCGAAATATTTATTGTATCCTGCATATGTGTCACGAATGATATATCCGTATGATGATGACGATATATATACACGATATTTCCCAATCTCGGTGGGTGAAACCGTTGTATATTCATCCTCGTTCACATTGAATGTATCATCATTCGCAGAATACGTTTTATATTTCACATTCACGTCACATTGTTTTGACAATTCAACATTGAAACTATGTGGCTGTCCATCGTATTTTACCGATTGGATTTTATCTGATGTTACATTAACAGCATTCGCTGATATTGACATATACAAATCACATTCACCTATTCTGTAACACGACTTATCCGCCGATGTAATTCGTACATATCCTCTGTTTGAACCGCATTTTGTCATGCTCAAAACATCACTGCCGTTATCGTTGAAATAAATTTCAAATTCAACATCACTGTCATTAATACATTCTGCCGTGATTGTATGCGGTTGACCGTCATATAAAAATGAACGTTCTCCAGTCTGCTTGAAATTCAACGTTTTAGGTCTGACACTGATTAAAATATCTTTGGACAGTGTTTTTCCGTTGCTATCAGTCATTTGAACACCCCAATTATAGCCGCCTGTTTGCATTGGTGTTCCTGATATAGTTCCGTCTGATGTCATTGTGATACCCGGAATATTGGAACCCCAAGTTTGTTCCCAAGAGTACGGTGGACTTCCGCCCTGTGCAGTTAATTGTCCTCTACATTCCGTCTTATATTCGCCCAAATACAAATTACTTGTCGTAATCTCAAAACGCTGTATTTGACGAATTTTATCGCCATATTCTGAAAAAGGGGTATCATCAGGAACATCAACGCCGCCGTCTATAATTGCCTGTCGTATTTCCTGCTTAACCGCATAGCAGAATGTTATACGATTATACAGATTAATTAAATACTGCATTATCGGCGGTTTTTCGGTAGGATATTGATATTCTGGTGTGTAATTTTCATCAGAATATATTTTGCGTATATTTTTAGCATATTCCGAATATCCACCTGTAACGGTGACACCCTTTTCAATGATAGCCGCTTTAATATCCGCAAATGATGCCATCATTAATTTGAATTTTTCACAAATCGTCATGATGTTTCCTCCGTCACGCCATTTACTTCGTCTAAAGTCTCTGACATTGTGCCTAACTGTGCATTCATTATTTGCAGTGTACTGTCTAATGAATTAATATTAGATGATATGTCTGACATTGATTTTGAAATAGCTTTCAGATGTTCTTCCGCAGTTTCTACATTGTCTTTTACCATTCCGGGAACGTCTGCCTTGTCTGCATATCCCGGTATTTGAAATCCTTTTTCTGTTGTCGTTGCCATTATACATCACCTTCCAAAATACGAATTGCGCCACCGGACATCCATTCTGTCCATTTAGGTTTTGCAGTTACACCCGATATGTAATACCACAACTGTTTTCTACGCACATAATTATTGCCATTGCTATACAGCAATTCTTGTACAATTTCTATTTCATCATCATTATCGGTACAATATGAAACAAAAAATATAGGATTCTCACTTTTTGTCGGTAATACAACAGATTTATCGGTTAATTTTAGAACACTGCTGCTTGAATACCCATTAGTTTGATATTCTTGATATGATGCGCAATCCCAATCTGTAATATCATCACAATCAGACATTTGGGCACTAAAGAAATATTTCAAATAGGTAGTTGACACAGCAGTATTAATTAACTTAATTGCCGAATTAAGTTGATTAATGCTACTATTTATGTCTGTAAATTTTCTACGAATATCACTTGCCAATTTTTCTGTGGTAACACAATCATCAGCCAATTTTTCAGATGTGACGCTACCGTCTGGGTGGTCTAATACCGTTACAGTTCGGTGTGTTTCAAAATCTTCACGAGTAACCTCATTTTTTAATGTGACATTCACATTTATATCTGACGCATTTGATATAATATTCAAAAAATCAATCGTTCTGTACACATGGTTGCTACCATCAAACACAGGGAATGCCTGTGCGCCGTTACCGCAATTTGTGTACAAATATAGAATTTCACCCAAGTCAGGGTCTTGTGCCATTATACCGATTTCACGCAGATAAAACGGTGTATCGCCGTTTTTTATTTTTAATCGCAAATTAGTCATTCCGGCTGCCACAACAGACACATTTGTAATATCAACTGTTGCAGATGATGACGTTACTCCGGTTTGATGCGATTCAATTTCAGATTTCAGTGCCGTCAAATTTGCTACGTCTTCACCGTCATCTAAATACCCCGTACCGATAACTGCACGGGTAATCTTCAGCGGTACACCTGTTTTCAATTTTGCTTCCAGCAGTAAACCGGATGCCGTAAATTTTATATTTGAAAAACCCTCAATCTTTTTTTCTTCTGCCATATTTACTCCTCCTTGTACAATAGCTCTGCATACGTTTTATTTTTCGCAGTTTCATAATCAATTTGTTGCATTTCTTTAAATGTACGATATTTTGCCATTTGAATTTGTTCACCGGAACAACCGTCAATCACTGCGAATTTTTCAAAATTAGCACAATTTATAATTCCATCATCAGCCACATTATTATCAAATCCAACAGTTTCATAGGTTTTTGACACTGCACATATACAGACAACAGCAGTTTTTTGTTCCTGCGACTGTTGCTCATCTAATTCAATAGTGGTAGCAATATGTGCAGGAATGATTTCATTGACACTGTTTAAAATTTCTTGCAGTAATAACGGTTTGCAACTTTGAATTTTTATTCTGTAATTGGGATTATCTTCACTGATACTCGCACCGTTATCATATGCACGAACTATATTTTGCAGATTTTCAAACGTTGTCGTTGCCGTATGTAAAAATTTTGTTTTGATTTTACTACGCCGTAATTCCAACGTATCATCAGACAACGGTATTAAAAAATCTGTTTCAAAATCGTGAATGCCTGTTTCATCAGCGTCATCAACCAATAGATTTTTCAATGTTCTATCCAATTTATCGTACAATCTATCAAATTCAACATCACATGGATGTAATAATCCGTGCATATATTTTGAATTTTTATAGTATTTCGGCAACAGATTTTCAATGTTAGTCAATTTTCAACACCCCCAACACTGCAATCTGTGTTTCAGTTATCGGGACATTATTTGTAGATTGATTAACTGTCAAATTCGTATAATCGATTACACCATCAGTATTCAAAATAGCCTGTCCTATTTTAGCATAGGATACATAACCCTTTGAAAACGAAATTTCCGTCAAATATTCAGATATATTTTTTTTGATATTCTCTGTGACATTTCCCGTCATTTCGATTTTGCACGAAACATTGATTGCAATTTCTTCCGCTGTACCGACTGTCAAATCCGCTCCGACCGGTTTTAAATCGTCAATGTATTCTTTGACTTTTTTCACCAGTTCCGCAGGAGCTATTTGATTTTCTGTATCAACAATGATAACTTTGACCGTTCCCGGTCCGTTCCATAACGGGATACACTTAGCGTCACCTACTCCCGGAACGGATTTTGCCCACGATATATATTGATATTTGTTACCACTTGTGACGGGTCGGGATATATATTCATTATATCGTTCACGCAGTTGTGTATCTGTTTCGTCATTGCTGCCACCTGTGGTTGCGTGTTCGTTCGTAACCCGTAGCAATCCACTGATTGTAACCGGAAAACGATTAATATAGCCGGCTAAAACATTCCCCTGTGTTCCGGCTGTATCACATATGACCGGTGCTGATGCAGTTCCATCATCACCTATTGTCACCGTATCATTCACCGTAAACATGACATTTCCGGCTGCCACTTTGCTACCGACAGGCAACACTGCACCAGATGTTCCTGTGACCGTTATGTTCCCTGTTGCATACGTTGCCGATTTTCGATACAAACCAAAATGTGCAACGCATTTTTCTAAATATGTGCCACTTGCAGTCGAAACGTGCGATTGTTTTCGTACCGTTTCTAATTGGTCGTATGCGTTGTCAAATTCGACTGCAACAGATTTTTCAATGTCATATGTGTATGTACCTTCGGTTGTATCGTATTGTTCCGGCACTTCTGCCAGAAGACGTTCCGTTATAGATGTTATTGTTTCTGCCATTATAGTGCCTCCTTTAAGTCCGTTGTTCCGTACACTGTTGTAACAGTAAATTCAACTGTTAAATGCGTTCCGTCTACTGTTGCCGAAAAACCGTCCACACTGACAATATCCTTGTTTTTCTCTAAATTATCAGTAATTTCTCGCTGAATTTCTGATAACATATAGTCATGCGTGAATGTTTTACCTACAAATGTGTCTTTAATTCTCGTTCCGTATGATGTTCCGTTATATATCTTGTATCGTCCTTTTTGCGTTCGTAGTACTTTTCCTATCCAACTTCGTAGGCGATCCATACCGACAACCATTTTCGGACGACCGTTTATAATAACAAAATCACCACGTTCAAAATCAAATGCCGGTTCTGTCGTAACATAATCAGCCATCTTGAATCACCCCCAACACAATATAACTGTTATCGTTGTTATACGGTAACAGGACAACTTTCTTGCCGTTGTGAATATATCTTCCCTCGGCATCACGTTCATACAGATTTACAATGCTTATAATGTGATTTTTCGTCAGTTGTATATTGTTACTGCGTGTTATGATTAAATCCGGTAATTGCGTTATTCTGCCGAATACAGGACCATAGGTTTCACCCTTGCTTAAATTTTTCAGCATTTTTGCCAATTCTGTGTATCCGTTATTCATATCATAATCGCTCCAAATCTAATTTATTGTAATGCACACCTTGTTTTATACTGTGCTGACTGCTATTTATCAAATACTTTTCATCACCGATAGCGATAACGCTTCCGGCTCTGGTATAGCTGTTCAGTTCTTCAATAATTTCACCGGAATATGTTTCGCTTGTATTGTTCAGCTCCGACAACTTGTTTTTTGCCACTTCCTTTGCGTCTTCATTTTCACCGACTTTGATAACTTCTTGCAAAAAACCGAATTGTGCAATACTGTTTTCATCTTTCAGCGTTGTTAAAACATCTGTATCCGAAATAACTTTTACGCTTGTTTTTCTGTCCTCGATGCTGGTTTTATGCTCAACGTTTCCGATATACTTTATCGAATCTTTCAATTCGGTGTTTGACGATATTCTGAATTGTGGATTTACAACCATATCCGCACAATTATAAATTCTGATACCGTCAGGAACAAAATCAAAATTATGTACACCACCGCACAGTGTCAGTATGTCAGCAATAACATCTGATACCGCCTTGTCCACATAAATTTGTGTAATCAATAACGGTAATTCCGGTATCATCACAATAGGAATACATAAATCACCGCATATTTTTTTAATGCAATCGTCAGCACGCATTGCAGTGAATTGATATGTATCACTGGTTTTGTTCAGATACTGTCCCACATCACCGGCAACATATTTATTAACGTAATTATCGCCGTCATCAACTTCGATAATTACACCCCTAAAATCTTCTTGTGTACCGCCGCTATAACGAATTATATCGCCCTCTTGCGGTTTGTACATATTGATGTACTTCATATCACCTGCCTTTGGTACGCTGAAATTAAACAGCGTTGCAAGCGTATCCTTGGTATTTTGCCACGATATATCGCCCACATATGATGATATATCAATATCGTTGCATAACACCGTTAAACCACCATTATGGCGGTCACACTGCATTGGTGTTTGTTTGAATATTGTCGGATGTATGGAAATTTTCTCGTTTGTATCAATAAAATGATATTCTTTTTCATTTTCTGCCGTTGTGCTTCCTGCACCGCCGTAGGTTGGTTCGCTGTCCGAAGTCCATATTGCCTTGATTCGTGCTGAACGGTTTATATCGGCGGCATTTAATGCTGATGTAAATTCATCATTATTTCGCACAACTGTTCTGTCAATAATGAATTCCAATACATTACGATCAAACGGATAGTCGTGATACATATGTTTACTATCTGTTTCACTGTCTTTTTTTTCGTCAGCCTTTACACAATAAATCGTCTTACCATCATCAAATTCCACTTTGATAAATGTTCCGTCCGGACCGTAGTACGAACCCATTGCTACACAATAGAATTCTTTGTATTTTCGTAGTCCACCATTTGCAGTTATCGAATTACTGCCCCATAAATAGCTATATCCGCCTGATGATTTATCAGTGTATAACTGATATGCCATATATGCTTTTGTGGCTAAATCCCTGCCGATATTCGGTACTTCTCGCGCCGTCCAAGCGGCAGTCATTCCGCTACTGCTATCCAAATTAAAATGAACAAACGTCAATCCGGACATTGATAACGTTCTGGATCGAACCATATCGGATGAATTGCCTTCAATCGTTGTGATATTGGAACCGTCACACGATGCAACTATACCTACATGATTCGCCCAATCCGAACCATTGTAATTTATTAAAAACAAATCACCTGCTTCGGGATTTTTATTGGTGAAAACCTCACCATGTCCCTGATTCGCATAATGTGCAAAATAACCGGCACTTGCCGTTTTAGGCATTATGTCTGTTGTAATGCCTGATTTATCCGCACACCACGAAACAAATACCGCACACCAAGGATAATTACTTCCGTCTACTTCGTGTCCGTAAAACCATGTATTATATTTGACGTTATTCGTTCCGTTTTCCTTTGTGCCGTTTTCAGCCTGTGCAATTTTAACTAAATCCTGTCCACTTGCCATATTTAATCACCAAATGCTCCGGCTTTGTCTAAAATAACTAATATGCGAATCATATTCTTTGTCAGTCCCAAATCGTCATCATCAATACCGGACAAATAACCCTTTTTCTTGATTTTTTCAATCGTTGGTGCAGCCCAATCAGGAATACTGTCAACGGTATAACCCTCAAAACCGTTTGCATTATCTATCATCACGCACATTCTGATAATGTCCATAGTCAATCCCAGTTCATTATCACCGGTGCCGTTCAAATAACCCCTATCCATTAATTTTTGGATCGTAGGTTTCGCCCAATCAGGCATATTATCATCCATATAGTTATAGATTTTTTCATTTTCCAATGAATCCAACCGTTTTTCGACTGCGTCCATTCTTGCCGCCAAATCATCTAACTGTGCCATATTTGTATCCTCCGTATCATTTAACAGCTCTACTTCGCCCAATTCAATCGAATAATCCAAATCGCCAGTTGTGCCAACATCAAAATCTAATTTTTCTATGGCTACAGCCATATTTATGCTGATGTTTGCAAAACCAGTTGATGTAATCACTAAACGAACAGGCAATTTTCGTTTTTGCCACGATTTTAATTTTTCGTAGTATTCTTGACCGTCCATTGACGCATCACGTCTGAACGGATAGTCATGGACAGGAAATATTCCGTCCCATGAAACACCTCGCAATTCGGTATTTCCTATAATTTTAATCCAGCCATATCCGGCTGATTCAAATGTTTCTGTTGACTGTGAATTTGTCACAGAAAAAGATGGAGGAGTGACAGGAATATGCACTACCTCCTCGCTGTTATTTACGCTTAGGTAAAAATCTAACATTTTCCCTCACTCCTTTTATAAAATTGCATACTGTCGTTTTATTTCAGGTACAACTATATTTATAAATCGTGCCGCCATTTCTTCTTCATTCGCATTTCCTGCATTAATGGTGACGTTTATATTAATATCATTGTTTCCCTGACTTTTCTTTTGGCTGTTTTCGGTGTATGCTTGCAAATTCCGCCAAAATGCCGAAAGTGGAAGTATCGCCTCAGCCCCGGCTTCACCGCCCATCTGAATCTTGCCGTTTGCAAATCCAAATGCAGTTGGACGTGTCATAATACCGCCCTTGGCGTTCCAATCCAATCCGAATTTTGGAATAGGTGTGTCAACCCCCATCACCGTAACAGTTCCTGTCTGCACAATCTTTGGTGCTTTCAGCAGGCTTTTTATTTTGTCCCATACAGATGATACAGTATCAGAAATTTTAGTGAACACATTTTTAACTGTGTCAACTGCCGCCGTAATCTTTTCAACAATGCCGTTTTTAATGTTTTCAAAAATAGTCATTACGGTGTTTTTCACATTGCCAAATGCTTCACCGAATTTACTTTTTACGGCTTCCATCTTCACACCGACTGCATTGACAACCTCGCCGAGCTTACCGCCTGTTAATTGATTAATTGCGTCATAGCCTGTCCTGTAGTATTCCTTGACACCCTCTATTGCCGCAAATGTAGCACCTTTCAGTCCTCTGCCGTGTGCGTCATATGCACTTTTTATGTTGTTCAGTTTTTCCGATACAGCATTTTTTACACCGCCCCATAATTCTGACGTTTTTTCTTTGACTCCGTTCCACATTGTCGACACTTTTTCTTTGACTGCTGATATTCCGTTTTTTATCTTTTCAAATCCGGCTTTTATTCCTTCCCATGCACTTGTAACAATCGCTTTAACTTTTTCCCATAGGTTGATCCAAAAATTTCGGAATCCTTCGGATTTATTCCACAATACAATAAACGCCCCTACCAATGCACCGATAGCCACAATGACAATACCAATACCAATCGGATTTGCTGTCATAGCTACATTTAACGCCCATTGTGCGGCTGTTGAAATACCCATAACAACATTTTTAGCCGTTTCAGCTGCATTCCACAACAAAACTGCACCTTTGTATGTGATTATCGCCCCTGCAACTGCTCCTATTACCGGAGATAATGCCTCAATTACCGATATAGCTCCACTGGCTAAATCCATAGCCGTAGATAATGCGTCACAGAATGTTGATATACCTCCCTCACAGAAATCTTTAAGCATTGGTCCAATGTTTGAAAATGTATCAGTTATGGTATTTTTCAGTCCCTCAAACGACCCTTTTAATTTTCCTACAGAACTTTCACCGATTACATCTGTCATACCGTCAAAAATTGATGGTATTGCATCTAAAACAGCCTTTCCCAATGCAGGTAATTGGCTGATTAAACCGGTAACCAAACTCTTTGCGGCTGAAACAAGGTGTGGAAGTATATCAGATACCATTGACGGAAGTTCTGCTACAATTACAGGAGCCAAGCTCTCAATTAACGAACCTACGCCACTTAACGCACCCGTTATTGCCGGTATAACATTCTGCCCGAACGTCTTAGCTGAATCAACCAGTGCATCCAAACTCTGATCAAACATTTCTCCGCCTGTTGTCAAACCGACAAGAGTATTTTCAAACGCCGCTTTCAGTGACCCCCACGATCCGCTTATTGTCGTGCTTGCCTCTTTTGCCGTTGTTCCCGTTATGTCCATTTGCGTTTGGATTGCATGAATAGCCTGTGTAATATCGGCAAATGATGAAATATCATACTTCTGTCCGGTAAGTTTCTGTGCATCGCTAAGCAGTCGTTTCATTTCAGTTTGTGTGCCACCGTAACCGAGTTTTAAATTATCAAGCATGGTGTAATTTTGCTTTGCAAAACCTTGATAGGCATTTTGAATGTCTGTCATATTCGTGCCCATCTTATTCGCATTATCAGCCATATCCACCAACGCTGAATTTGCATAATCCGCCGCCTTTGCTGTATCGCCCTTTAAACTTGAAATCAATGATGCCGAAAAATTTGTAACTGTTTCCATATAGTTATTAGCTGACAAACCTGCGGTTTTGTATGCATCATTAGCATATTTCTGTACTGCCGCCGAACTGTCTTTGAACAATGTATCGACACCACCTGTCAGCTGTTCATAATCAGCAAATGAACTGACTGATTTTGCTACCATTGTTCCTACTGCGGTAGCGGCTGCCGTTCCAGCAATAGCTAACCCTTTGCCTAGTTTACCAACGGCACTGCCAACAACTTTTGCTTTATCTCCTAATTCAGAAATTTTTTTGCTTGTGTTGTTCAATGTACTACGCAGATTATTGCTTTCATTTTGGGCTTTCTTCATATTTGCGAAGAAGTTTCCAGATTTCAACGACAGTGTCGCTCCTATGTTTCTACTTTTTGCCACATCAACCGCCTCCTGTCATTGCTTTTATCTTTTCAGCTTCTTCTTCGTATGCTTTTATCATACTGGCTCTTAAAAATGCCTTTTCATTTCCCGTAGCCCCGGCAATTCTGTCCCAATCAAAACCACGTTGGACGTAGTAATGTATTAACTCAAAATCACCGTTGCGTTCAATTAGTTTTTTAGTTCTTCAACCGCCTTAACGCTATCGTCAACATAACCTGCAAAACTTAATGCAGCTTTTGAGATATTCACTACCTCGCCCGGTTCAAATATTTTGTCAATAATATCTAATGGGTCTTGGCAGCCATATGCCTGTTGCAGTTGTTTGTTTTTCAGTGGCGGTTCTGTCACACATTCATACACCAGATATGCATCCGATTCGCCTGAAGACGCATCCATATTCATTGCGTCATTTACTTGATTTCTTGTTGGTTTTGTTATTGTGATTGTACCGTCAAGGCTTTCAACGTACAATTCCTTTGTTTTATTTTTGCTCTTTGCTTCCTTTGCTTGCTCTGAACGTCTTATCATTTCGTCCAACGTCAATCTTGTATGTTTTTCTTGTCCTGTCATTTTTATATCCTCCTAAAATGTTTAATCCTGTTCTATCGGTTCAATGCTTTCAAGGAATTTCAATCCTGTAAAACCACCCTTGTATTCTTCCTCAACTATCTTACCGTTTTCACCACCTGTTAGTGGAATACTTTCAAGCCAACAGTTAGTTAGTTGTACCTTTTCGTATCCGCCCCCATATGCGTCCGGGTCTTTTAATTGGCTGATTAGTGTAAAACGTGGGTCTTTTCCTTGCATAAATGCCTCGGCAAACTTTTTACCTCTTGAAAATACTTTTCGTACTTTCATTGTGTATGTACCTGATACACTCATCAGCTTGCTGTCTTTAATCATATCGCCGGAGAATGTGACGTCTTCTCTATCTGGATCTAGTGTTGCCTCAAAACTTGAAATTTCATAGACAGCCGAATCGTCCCACCATACCTTGCCGTGTGTACCGGAAATAATGTTAGGTGCTGAAATTTTTCTACTCATATATGTCTACCTCCTCGATTACATGTTTACAACGAATTTCAAATCTTCCGCCGCGTTTTGCATTTGAATATGTGCCGCCATAAACATAAATGTGCCTGTATTGGCTTGTTTGATTGCAACATCACTCATATCTGTAACGTCAACACTCTTGCTTGCCAAATACTCTCTTTGTGCTTCTATGTCAATTTCTGCATAATGATCATAACCGTCATATAGCACGCCTTCCTTTGTCAGTGTTTCAAAATATTGATTCACTGCGGCGATAAACAGTTCTTTGTTTTCAATACTGTTACTTCTGCCGATATAGTTTTCTTTGAATGTTGTTCTAATGTCTTCCGCAATCAGATCCATTCCTTCAACTATCTTGATTGACTTCATATCCTCTGTCTGGTTTGTTCCGACCGTTGTCAATGAATTCACACCTCGTGCAATTTCGACCTGCTCACCATCGTTGATTAAAATTAACTTTCCGGCATCAACATCTGCATCGGGGGTTAAACTCTCTGTAATACTGTTGATTTCTGAAATGACTTTGCCTGTTACACTCTCATTCAGTGCAGTTCCGGCAATAATACTGGCAATATATACGCAAAATTCAGCGGTCGTATAGGTCTTACTGCCGATTTTTATATCATCGGTATCAAAATTTATAATACCGATGTTATTTGATACAGAATGCGGTAATACTGCCTTAAACGGTTTCTTTGCCGTTCGCTGTGCAATAATCCAATCTGCCACAGTCTTAACTTCACCGTCCTGTAATGACGGAACGGCAAGATAATTCCATTTCTTATTTGCCAAACGCTTCAAGGCATCATCAAGACTTCCTTCTGCGGCAATTCTTTCGATAATCACCTTTTTTGGTGAACCTTTAAACGCCATATTTATGTAATTTAGATTGTCTGATGTCCAATGGCTCTTAACCACTTCCGTCTCATTGCTGTAAACGTATGTGGTATCTTCCTTGGTTTCATCCTTCAAAATCAGTGCAACTGTACCGTTTGCACTGCGTTTTACAGCGGTTTGTGCCGCCGCCTTAAATTCTACATTTATTGTTGATAATCCCATGTTATATACCTCTCATTTCTATGGTTTCTGCATTGTCATAATCGTCGTATTCGTCTATGGACTGTGTTATCGGAATCTCAAACGACACGCTTAATTGCTCGTCCTCAATGACCATTTCTATTGTTTCCATTGTTAAATGTCTGTCCTGTATGTCAATCGTGCTATACATCAATGTTTCACGAATCTTTTCCGCCGCCTCGGCACATTCTTGTGCAGTTTCAGTTTTTGGAATATACTTGATGGTTACACTGTAAACGTCATCCTCTAAAAATCCTCCGGATTTTGTAATTGATGATGGATATACATAGATGAACACTGCCGGCTTAGGATAGCCTTCTTGAATTTCTGATGATATTACATTGAATTCTGCATTTCGTAGTTTGTCCGCTATAAATCTGCGTATATCCTGTGATTTAATCATTGTTAAATTCCTCCACTAATTTATCTAACATTTTATTTGCATCTCGGTCAAAGCGTGATTGAGCTTCAGTCATAGCTGTATATAACACCAGTTTTCCCTCTACCCGACCTAAATGCTTTATTCCTCTTGCATCCATTTGTACTCGGTTTAGTTTTTTGCCTCTTACTCGTGTTTTGCCACCACGATATATTTCATGTCCATATTCAACAAGATGCCCGTGAGGTGCTCCCGTTTGAGTTCTGACAACTCTGACTGTTCCACCCTTGTACAGTTTAACTTTTTTTAATCTCCACGAATTGCGGAGTTTTTTTGTCTTTACCGGTGTAAGGGATTTTGTCTTTCTATTGACTGCTTGTCCCTGTGCCATTAAAAGTGCATCTGCCTTGTCCGGATAGTTTTTTTCAAAACGTTTGAACGATTTTTCCAATTCATCAAAACCGAATACATCTTTATTCTGCCTTGCCATATCTGTCCACCTCTGAACATACGATTTTTAATTCCCTGTGACTCTCATTTATATCCAATACGGATACTATGTCAAATACCTTTGCACCGTACAGAATTTTCATATTACTTTCAATGCCGTTAAAATAACGTGTTACCACGTTGTATGTTGTTTCTGCTCTAATTTTCTGCGATTCATCATATTCCCTGCCTGTTGCAGGCGAAACATATGCACGAACACCGTAATTGGCAAACACATTATTTAAACCGCTTAAAACTCCGCTTTTAAAACAGATTTCGCCGTCTTGCGTAGAATATACATCATCACTTGCAGTCTTTGTCACCGGGTGGAACGGAAACCACCCGATAACTTGCTCTGACTGTTCGTTTATTTCTGATGTTGACGGCTTTAAAAATACAACTTTGTGCCTTAGCTTTGCAAAATCCATTATTCTTTCACCTCATCATCAGTATCTTGTGGTGTTTCCAACTGTAACTGCATTAGCATAGTTGAAACATTCTGACTATATTTCGTTTGTCCGTATGGACTACGATTTTCGTAATAATCACCCACCAACATCAGCATTATGGTATGTGCTTTTGGATTATCCAAATCCACTTGACTACCGCATGCTGATTTGACGTATTCTTCCGCCGTTGATATGTATATTCCCAACAATGTATCATCATCGGATGTGTCTAATCGCAGAAAATTCTTTACTTCTTCCAATGTTAGGGACATTCTTCACCCCTCCCATTCATTACGCAGCTGCTTTTGTCGTTACAGCCTTGCTTCCTGCTGCCGTTATTGTTCCATAGATGTATGTAGAACTATCTGCCTGAATGACGTCATAGCTTTCGATCACACGCATAGTTGTCATATTTGCACCGAATTGATATTCAGTTGATACTGCAAACTGATAACCTTTCCTATCAATGAAATAACAACCGGCTTTAAGATTTCCGTAGAAAATCGGTGCTTGTCCTGCTTTGGTGTTTGGCAGTTGTGCATCTGGGAACACAATTACAGGTAGTCCTTGGAACAACTTTTGTGTCGGTGTTACATAGTCTTCCTTTAAAATTGGTCTGCCGACTGCGTCCTTTTCACTGTCCATAATGTCAAATCCTGTTTGGTTTGTGACAATAACTGCACCGATTCGGGCGGATGGGTCCAAATCTTTGTTGATTGATGATTTCAATTCATCTAATCCCTTTATTGCCTTTGCCGTTTTACCGTTTTGCAATGCTGTGAAAATGTCTGTATTTTCACTGATGATTGAATTTTTAACAAACCAGTTATTTAGGTATGATGTCAAACCAGCCTTTTCCGATTCCAATAGTATATTTGAAATAGGGAAAACCTTACCTTTGTGTGTAACTTGGAATTTTTTCTGTTCAAATGATGGTTTAGTGCCTTCTGTGATTGTATCGCCATCTTCAAAATCTGCCAAACCTGTCGGAACACCCTTTTCAAATACGAAACTACCGGTTAATGATGATGTCGGTACTACTGTTACCAAATCTTTTGCTGACATATATGTCTTTCTTAATTCTCTGATTGTTGTATCAACATCTTCAGGAATTAGAAAATTCTCACCGTCTGTACCGTTCGTGCCTGTAACCAATGCATTTTCCGCTTCGGTCAATTTTTTTCTTAGTGCAATCTTTGCCATAACAGAAAAACCGTTTGCTGTTGTTTTGTTCTTTGGTTCTTCCGGTACGTTGTCCCTTTCCATTTCAAATAATGCTTTTTCATTTTCATATGATGTTTGTAAATCCTTGATTTCGTCAATTAGCTGCTTCGCCTCATCAACCTTACCTTCATTTTGAAAATTTCTTGCTTGTAGATTTTTCTCTTTTATTTTTGCTAGTAATTCACGCATCTTCTTGTTCATTTTCTATTGCTCCTTCCATAAACACGAAATTGTCTAACATATCCAATTCGTTACTGTTTTTTTCTTTCTGTTCTTTCTGTTCTTCCTCGTCCGGATCTTCTTCCTCATCATCTTCATCCGTCTTTTTTGGTTTCGGATCTTCTTCCTCGTCCGGATCTTCTTCCTCATCATCTTCGTCATCATTTTTGACAACGACATTTTTAGGAATATTGTTGTAGGTTATAGACGAAATACACGCTGCCACATCTATGTTTTCATCTTCCTGTATTCGTGGGAATAATTCCGCCGCATCTTTTGCCGACAACCACGTCTCATCAGACATTTTCTGTTTGATGTCATCTTCGGTGATATTTTCAGCGACATTTTCCATGTATGTATCAACAATCGTTTGTTCAATGTTTTCCAATCTGTCCGCTGTTTCACGCAAATCGTTGGCATTTCCCATTGCATACGTCCACGCTTTGTGGATCATCAAATAGGAATTTGCCGGCATAATGATTTCATCACCTGCCATAACAATGACAGACGCAATAGATGCCGCCAAGCCGTCAACATACACTGTTTTGTGTGCTTTATGTCGTTTCAGCATATTATAAATAGCATTGCCGGCAAACACGTCACCACCGTTACTATTCACATAAATGTTTAACTGACTGACATTTTCACATTCTTTCAACAGTGTGGCTACGTCAGATGGGCATTTATCATCATTTCCCCACCATTTATCCCCATCATTTCCGACTATATCGCCGTAAAAATAAATATCGGCTGAATCATCGGTCTGATTTCGGATATAACAGTTAAAACTATTCTGTTTCTTATTTCTGTGTCTTGACATTTTTCTGATTTCCTCCTTCCATAGCAACTTTTAACGGTATCATATTGCCGTTAATTAGGTATGCATTACCGCCTTCGTCTTCGGAAATATGTGGCATATCTTCCTTACTGCGTATATCATTAGCGGATAACCAGCCGTTTTGTCTGGCTTTCGCATAACCTTCCATTCTTTGTGAAAATGTCGCTCGTAGCACGACATCAACATTGAATTTGAAAAAATATCCTTGTTGAAGTTCTTCTGATGTTAGCAATTTACTTGCCAATTCTTCTTCCAAACCCTTTAGAATAACCAACATTGTGTCGGTCAAAAATGCTTGTTGCTGTGCTTCACTGTTTGCATAGCTTGATTTCTCATAATCATTTAATTGATTTGGTTTTATACCAAATGCTCCGGCAATCTGTAATGCCGTATATTTTTTCAATTCCAAGAACTGTGCGTCTGTCAATTTCAAATTTAACGGGTTTAACTTCATTCCGGCAGGAATCGGAATATATGTAAATGCACTGTTTGCCGATGTTGCCGTTTCAATAGTGCTGATTAAATTCTTTCGCAAATCCTCATTCAAATCTGCTGTATATTCAACAGCGACTTTACCTGTCAAACCTGTTTCATATAAATTCTTGATAAATTTTTGACTGTCCATTGCTCCGTCAATCGTCAGTGCCAGCACGTCCTTAACCGCCAATCCCATAATGCCGTCAAACGTCATATATGTTTTAAAATGCAATATTTCATCAGTGCTGAATTTATATACCTTTCCGGTTACCGGTTCTGAATATATATACCAAACTCCGCCGTTATCATCTATTAACTTCGCATTGTCATCATAGACAGTCATATATCGGTTATCCAATATTAACAACTCAGGCTCTTTGTTCCGTGCGATATATACATAACAATTTCCGTAATGATACATCACCGTTACAACTGTTGCCCAAAATGTCGTTGCAGTCATATTCTTATTCGGTCGTACTTTCAGCACATTGTATAATGCTGAATTTTTTGCCTTGCTTACACCTTTCGGTGTTTCCTGATACATCTTTAACGGCAACTTTGCAACCGCCTCAGACAACGTTTTTAGACAGGTGAAATATGTCACTTCCGACAGTTTACTGTTCCGTATACTGCCGTACTGCGTCCAAAATCGTTCATCTAACAATGATATTGTCGTTGTATCATGCGTCAGTGCATAAAATGCCGATTTTATTCTGTTAAAAAATTTCATTATATCTGACCTCTCAACATTTCTTCATATTCTGCCAGTTGTGCCGCTGCTATTGCGTTGACATCAACATAATTCAATTCATGTGTATATGCTCTGGTGTGTGCTATTATCAGTGCCATTGCAGGATCAATCTTATTGATACTTTTCGCCTTATTCGGTCTAACATTACCGTTTTCATCAAACGTAACTACTGTATTTCCAACCGCCCACTTCAATATCGGATCATCAAAGTGTATTAATTTGCGTTCTTCAATCGTTATCCCCAATTCTTTGGTCGGCTCTGATAATGTTTTAAATCCTTGTCGGACCTCAACAACTTTCATACCCTCGTCAATTAGGTGCGATTCCAACTGCGTTGCGTTCCACGGGTCCAAGCAGACTTCCAAAATGTCATACTTATCACGCATTCGCAGGATATAATCTTCGATATAGTCAAAATCAACAGCATTACCGGGTGTTGCCGTTATATATCCCATATCAATATACCGTTGATAATCAATGTGATGTTTCTGTGAATTATCGAAAATCTTGTCTTCCGGTATAAAACTGTGGTGCAAAACTGCAAAATACCTGTCACTCAAAGGAAATTCAAAAACGACACTTGCCAAGTCGTTACGGACCGCCAAATCGCCTGCGGCATAACACTTTTTACCGATTAAATCTTCTTTGGTGATTTTCAAAGTCGGTGGTTTATTGTACTGCTCCATATTTGCCCATGAAGCGGTATCAGTAACCCACATATTCAGTTTTTTACACTTGAACTCATTCAATTTTGACGGAATATTCTTAGATGCAGTATAAACACTTTCCATATCTTTTAGGTTGACACTGACATTTATATTCGGATTGGCTTTTATCCAGTTTTGTGGATCTGTCCAATCGTCATTTTCGTCTAATTCTGCTATGTAAATGAAAATATTCTCATTTTCAACTGTTTCATTCAGAATATTTTTGTAATAGTCATATAATTCTTTGCAAAAACAGTTTGGATTTCTGCCTGCGGTCGTTCCTGTTCCGATTAATGGCTGTGTTCTTGCACCTGTCGCACTGTCCAAAATATTGTACACATCACCTGTTTTGTGTGCGTGCAACTCATCAATCAATCCCAAATGCACATTTAAACCGTCCAAAGTTTCACTGTCTGACGATAGCGGTTCAAATTTTGATAATTGTGCGTCAAAAGTGATGTTGTTCCGGTACGTTGTCAATATAGTTCGTAGCTCCGGTGACTTCCCAATCATATTCTTTGCCTCGTCAAATATAATTCGTGCTTGGTCCTTTTTGGTTGCTGCCGAATAAATTTCAGCACCGTTTTCACCGTCACAAACAATAACATATAGTCCGATGAACGCCATCAACGTAGATTTTCCGTTTTTTCGTGCCACCTGAATGTAAAAATATCTGAATCGGCGTGTATCATCATCTTTACGCTTCCACCCGAATATAGAACCTACAACAAATTTCTGCCAATCTTCTAATATCAGTGGCTTGCCTGCCCACTTTCCTTTGCTGTGTCGGCAGTAATTTTCAGCGAATGCAAAACAATATTCCGCTTGCTCTGCATCAAAGTAGTACGGATAATCTTTTCTCTTAGATTTTTTTAAATCTTTCAGATGTCGCTTGCACGCTTTTTTTACCGAATCACCTGCAATAATCTTGCCGGCTACGACTTTTTTTGCATATGATGTTACCGAATCCATAGTTTACGCACTCCTGTTCTTCTTGCTTATGAATTCCATGATACTTGCTTTTTTGTCCTCGGTTTCTACCGGATTTGTCATTCCGGTTCTTGATGACGGTGTCAATCCGAACTCTTTGGCGAACGTCAGCATTTGTTTTTTTGCAGTGTTTGAAATGCTGATTTCAGGTATTTGTTGTTCATACCCTTTGGCGGTGATAAACGTCAGCGGTGCAGGAGAATTTTTGTCCGGTTGTTTTGCCTGTATCGCCTTTTCAGCTAATACCCACTGTGCATATGAATCGCAGTATGCGGCAAATGTTCCTACATCTGCATCCGTCAGCATTCCGGCATTGAATACAATCGGTGCTAATCGTTTCCACTCTTTTTTTGCAATTTTATTTAGGAACACCGGCGGTGACGGAACTTTTTCCGGTTTTGAAAATTGCAATCTGTTTTCAGTTTTTCTATGTCCGGGATTGCCGTGTAGTTCCTCCAGCTCTGCCGGTTTTTTCGTTGGTCCTCTTGCTCCCATTTTTGGTTTAACCCCCTCTCGAAAACTTGCGTGTGCGTAAAAAAGACTTGGGCGACGGTCTACCGCATATTCGCAAAAACAATTTTGATACCCCCTCCCGTGAAAAAAAATCTTCACGAAAGAAAAAATTTTTTAATATTATCTACCAAAACCGCCGTCTTCTGTCGCTGTCTTACGGTCATGGCATTGCTTGCACAGTGGTTGCCAGTTGTTCCTGTCCCAGAACAGCTGTTGATTTCCCTTGTGCGGTGTGATGTGGTCTACAACTGTGGCTTTCTCGTATCTTCCCTGTTGCAGACAGCGAATACAAAACGGATGTGACAATAGATATGTCTTGCTTGCTTTTCGCCAACGTCCGTTATATCCTCGCTTGCTCGCCGATTCCCTGTGGTCGTCATATTGTCGTTTCAAATGTTGATGTAATTCACAATATGTGTCGTGTGTCAGTCGGTGACATCCGCATTTGTTACATACGTGTAGTGCAGCCTGTGCCATTGTCATTCGTCCTTTCGGTCTATTATACATAACCTGTTATTGTGTATAATTGAATCAGTTCAGTTCCTACTAATAAATGCACACAAAAAACCGGGGTTTCATTATACGTTGAACATTTATGTATAACAAAATTAAATTTTAAAGTTTTTCATAGCAGTTAATACACTGTCTTTTGTAACGCCAATATACCGCAATGTATCACTGGCATTGCGGTGATTAAACCATATTTGCAGTGTAACTATATCGTGTGTTTGTCTGTAGTAGTGGTATCCACACGTCTTCCGTAATGTGTGTGTGCCGACCTTGTATCTGATACCTACATGGTCCGCTGCTTCACGCAAAACCTTGTAAGCCATGTCACGTGTTATCGGTTTGTATTCATTGTTTGGATTTGGTATCAATGCTTCTTCCGGTGTACGGTGTTCGCAGTAGGTTTTATATTCTCTCAACAGCTCATCGTTATATGCAACCGTGATTTCCTTTCCGGTCTTGCTCTGCCGGAACGTTGCAGTAGTACGCCCCTTAACGTCACCTACTGTCATTTTCAAAATTTCATTAATACGCAATCCTAATGAAATACCTGTAATGAACATAATGTAATATTTAATATCTTTTTGACGCAGATATTTTTTGATTGCGTATACATCACGTTTATCACGAATTGGTTCAACCGTATTCATACAATCACCCTTCGTATTCTCTTAGCCACCTACGCAGATCTCTTTCAAACATTCTACGTTTGTGACGACATTCACGCCATTTGCTGTTTCGTCTGTTCCATTCAGTGCAGAATTTTCTGCGTTTATATTCAAACTTCTTTTTTCGTAGATATATTTTTATTCTTTCAAACATAGTTTTATCCTTTCTACCGTTTATATATTGCTTACATCAATCTTGCCACTCATTAGCTCTGGCAATAGTGCGTCCCGAAGTTCTGCTAAGTATCTGTTTTCTTCAAGATTTAGATAATATATGTGTTGTTTCCAAGTATTAAATATCATCATAAGAATACTTGAAATGTTTTCTTTGTTGTTGTTTGCAAATATTATTTCATTTTTGTTCTTAGTTGTTTTGAAATAATCGTTTTTAACAATCTTTTCGCCACATATTTTTTCTGTCAATTTTGAAAAATCATTATTTGTACTGTTGTCCTGCTTAAACAGCTCAATGTCAAATCCTAAAGACTTGGCGATTGTTTCATTGATGGTTAGCTTGCAGTTGTTTTTTTCAGTTACAATTCTGTTAATATCCGCAACTATTTCGTTGTACGGTCTATGTGCATTTTCTATATTTTCAAATTCTATGTATCGGCTCGGTGTCAATACATAATCATTTTTTTTGATTTCTTCAATGCTTACTGCCTTGCAGTAACCCGCAATGTTTCCGTACTGTTCAATCTGTATCAATACATCTTGTATCTGACTTTCGGATATAACCTTGACTTCTTTTGCGTATGTCCTGTTAGTGTGACTTTTGCCGCCAAACTGCCCATTTTGCATTCGCTGTTCTGTTTCATACCTCTGTCGTAGGTCAATCATTTCTACTGTCGAATGCTGTTTATTTTTATTAAATGTTATAATGCACGTTGGTATTGACGTAACTTCAAACATTTTATCCGGACATACAATTATACTTTCTATGAAATTCATTTCAACTAAATACTGTCTTATTTGCTTTTCCTTTTGGTTGTCTGTACTTAAAACACCATTCGGCAATATAAAACTTGCTTTGTCTGTAATTTCATCTAACGCAGTCAATACAAACGCATAATTCGCATTACTTTCCGGCGGCACTTCGCATTGTGAAAATCTATTCTGTAATTGTGCAAATACCGGCTGTTCCCATTTCATATTGTACGGTGGATTTGATATACAACAATCAGCTTTAAATTCGCTCTTAGTTATCTCTTTAACAGTTGCAAATCTATTGCCTTTTTGTGTCCTGTATGTTTTAAAAATTTCATCTGACAATACATCACAATGAATAACTTCGGCGTCAATATTTCTAATTGCCAAATTAAACAGCAAAAACGGAATAACACGACTATCATATTCTTTACATATGAATTTTAAATCGTTATTTTCGTTCCATTTTTGGATTGTCAATGCTCCACTTCCCGCACACAAATCTAAACAAATTTTTTCATCTTTGGTTTTTGATAACTCTGCAACTGCTACCGCAAGACTTTTTGGTGTGTAGTCTTGCATTTTTTCTTTACGGTCGGCAAAATAATATTGAAATATCATTTGCATATAATCTATTGTTAAATCAGGACATATTAAAATCCAATCTTCACATAGCTTTCGACAATTTTCGGCATTTAACAATGTTGATTTTAATTCATCAACAACATCTTCAATTTTTTCTATGCTGAAAACGTCCTTGAATTTTTCAACTAATTGCAATAGCTCCATAATTATGTCCCTTTCTTTATCCAAAAATAAAAAACAGAATGTATATGCATTAACATATACATTCCGTATAATCAGCATAAACATGGTACGCTGAATACTTCAAGCGTGTCTATGCCTATCTTAATATCTCTATTCCCTCTTTTACTTTGAGATATTTTTTCCCACTGCCTCACGGCAGTTCACCCTTCGATTCATATACTACCACAGGATCAATGTTACATTCTATTACATAATGACGGTTTTATGGATTTTTATAAAATTCCGCACACAAAAAAAGCCGGAATAAAATCCGGCTTAATCTTTTTCTAAAACTCTTTTGATTGCAGACAGTGCCTTGGGGTGAAGAATATGTACAACGTGTTTGTATGAATAGTTTAGCTGTTCTGCAATCTTTTCCCACGTTAAATTTTGAATATACCTCTTAATTAACAGTCTTCGGAGTGTAGCACTTTCGACCTGATTCACAGCTTCGAGGATTTCATTTTTTATTTTGTACAATTCACCGATCCTATTTTTGATATTTTGTTCATAAACCGCTACATTTATTTCGTCCAAAAATACAACCGGATTAACCGCCTGCAAGTCAGCAATTTCTTCTTCAATCTCAATTCCTCTCTGTAACCATTCTTTTGTCGTCATGCTTTCACTCCCCGTTCTGCTTATTCTTCGTCTAATCTTTGCTGATATTCTTTGAAATACCACAATAGTTCTTTTTCAAATATTTCTAATGCTCTCAATGTTTTATCAAATGTCGTAAAATATACCGTATTCGGCTGCTTTTCTGTGTGTTCTTTTTTTATTCTTATCCCATCTTCAAGGTAATTATATACAAAACAAAATTTTGCTATTTTTTTATTCTTCCAATCTTCCCTCGAAAGTGGCTTATCATTAATCGCCTGCCACTGTCGCATTCGTGCCGACAGTTGGTCTGCACGAGCATTACTCCATGCAAGCTCCTCGCTGTTATAGTAATTGCCTATATTATAAGTGTTATTGTCAAAATCTTCATTATCATCAGCGACTGTTGGTACATATCCTATTGCATTAACATAAAAATAACAATCATCAATAACTCTTTCATATCCTGTTTTTTTACCCTTGACTACACCGATTTTCTTTGCGTCATCATCTGAAATCTCGGCAGAAATTTCAGTACCGTTAATACTAATCTTTATCTTCATGTGTTTTCCTCCTGTGTTATAAAATATAAAGTATATTATCTTTCGGAATAATTGTTAATACTTCTTCGTTTTCCTGATTGCATTCTTTAAATATAACTAAATCCGCTACATGTTCGACAGTATTACAACGACAGCTGAAAGACAGAAGTTCATCGTTTTTCAATTTTGCCTCAAACCAACTATCTTTGCGTTTGGCTACTATCTTCCCCGTTTCACCCGTAGGCTTTCTCATTGGTGGCGGTGTAAAATTTTTATTTTTCATTTTCATCTTCTTGTCCTCCTAATTTTATTTTGTCGGTTTTTGTTCGTTTAATTTAGAAATCAAAATATTCATATCATATCCACTGTCAACAAATTTTTCACAAAGAGGTCTATTGACATCATTACCGAGTTTAGTATAAATAATGTCCATATCTTCAAAGTCAAAGTTTGTTCCGAGATATTTATTTATACCGTCAAGCATAAATTGATGGTATTCATTATTTTTCTTTTTTGAATTATAATGTTGTGTTTTATGAGCACCTCTTGAAAACCATGCTAAAACTTTGCATTTTATTTCACGCTCATCTTTGCAACTTTCAAGTATAAAATACTCGTTTTCTTTTACCATTGCGATAAATTCGCCATTGTGATTTATCACACTTTCAGGGAAACAATCCATTAACTTTTTAACTTTTTTCCATTCAATCATTTTTAGCTCTCCATTCTCATGCTTATTTTTTGAGCGTTCCCAATTTTGTCGTATTGTTTAAGCAAAAGTGCCGAAACTTCATTTGTTACACCCGAATACCCCTCATAGTCTATTATTCCTAAATCATAGGCTAAATGTAATGCTCCATAAATCTCGCCTTCATGAAAATTAAGATTATTTATATCCATTGCGTTTTTCAACTTTTTTTCAAAAAAAATGATACGTTTTTTTAATATGCTTTTTCTCTTAATCCACTTTATCAAATTCATTGTTATTCCTCACTTTCAAGCAACTCACGTACTTGTTCCACCAGTATGTCTACTATTTCTTGTATACGATGTCTATCTGACTCCATAGCAGTCTTTAGCTGTGCAATCTTCATATCGTGGTAATCTTCAACAGGTACGTTTGTTGGGTCTATATCCTCCAATTCTTCTCTTATTTGTAACAGCGTGCCTACAATATCATCTCTGCAATCCTCATAGCCATCCACATATGCTCTGCCCTCTTCGGGAATGGTTGGTATATATGCTTTGTCCATTCTGCAATGACGGCATATATTTATTAAATCATCTATATCTTTACTTGTCATTATCCTGTCCTCGCTATCCGGTAACTCAATACCGTATTCTTTCAGTTTATCTACAACCTCCTGTGCAGAACGTTTGCCCAAATTGCGGACATTCTTTAACTGTTCTCCTCCAACAATTTCATAAATAACGTCATCACGATAATTACCATATTTATCTTTTATCGCATCTTTTAAAATATGCTTTTTGCCATTATGTTTTTTGCAAAATCTGTCATAGCTCCGTTCAACCGGATTTCCACAAATCATTCTCCATTCAACTCTGTGGTATAGCGCGACAAGTTCTTCCATTTTATCAAGCACGTCCTTGCCAACAACAAAATTTCCTTTATCGAAAGACATAAGCCCAAAATTGTACACCTTTGAACAGTAGTAATCTACTCTGTATGATAAATAACCGATTAATTTATTATTATGTATAATCGCATAATCAAATTGACCGTCAGCAGGATTATCTAATATCTCTGGCGACCATTGATAAAGACTTCCCGTTTCCAAAAACATATCTTCCGTGTAAAATTTTCTTTGAAACTCTTTTGAAATTTGCTCCTTATATAGGATTGCAGGAACTAACATAATTACTTCACCCCTTGATTTTCAACTATTATTCCTCTTTATTCTGCTACTTCTGTGTCCTTATTTTCTTTTCTTAAAGAATTATTACATTCTCTAACCGCTTCCATATATGAACCTACTCCGTTGCGATAAAAAGTATATTTTCTTTCGGAATTATCGCCAGTGTCACATCATTTTCGTTTGTATGTTCTTGAAAAACCACAAAACCATCCATGAATTTCACACGATTACATCGACAATCAAAATCCATGCACCTATCATTTACATTCAAAACAGCATAAAAATTTTTATTTTGGCAATGTGATATATCACCTATATTTTCAACTTTTAAATTCATCTTAAATCAACTCCCTTCCGTATTGTTTCAACGATGAATAAACTGTGCCGTGAGATATTCCTAATGCCTCGGCAATTTTTTTTTGCGTAAATTTTTTATTTAACAAGTTTACTATCTGATTATGATACTCAAACGCTTTACTTTTTCTGCGTAGTACTGCTGCCGTCCATTGTGGTTGTACACCATTTTTAATTGATTTCGTAACATTTCGCCATGCAGCACCTATACATACACCGGAACATAACTGAATATCGAACGGTTTTCCTGTGTTTTCGTCAATGTGTTCGTCCATCAAACGACCACACATACTACAATATCGTTTTCGCATTTTACTGTCCCCTTTCATACTATCACCGGCAACAACAATAATTCTGTATCACCGTCTTTTATTATCAATGCATCTTTCTGTGATTTCAATTCCAAAACAACATTGTCGGGCCGTATTGTTTTTATCATATCCATTAAAAAATCAGCATTGAAACCGATTTTAATATTGCCGGCTATATCGGCATCTATTTCATCTTTTAGCTGGCAGCGAAGATTTCTGCCATTGCATTTCAAAACATCATCTTTCAATTCCAACGTTACCGGAACTTTTGTTTTACCTTGTTCCGAAACGAATTTACCGCGTTCAATCATCTGCATAAACTCTGCACGTTTTACCGTTGCAGTTATATCCGATTCACGATTCATCATATTGTCATATTTGACATAACCATTTTCATTAAATGTACTGGCGACAACTATAAATTCACTGTAATCTAACAACAACCGCATATTTGTATTATCAACAACAATACGCAACAGCGGATTTTCACTTTCAATACGACACAGTTCCTTTGCCGCAGGAAGCGTTATTACAAACGACATATTTCCATATGTACCAACAGGTGTAGTTATATGTGCCATTCGTTTACCGTCAGTTGAAACATTGTGCAATATTTCGTTTTTCATGTCAAATAACACACCGTTATACTGCGGTCTGTATCCGACTGTCGGTGCTGCAAACGGCACAGTTTTAGTTAAAATTTCTCTAAACCGTTCCTGTTCTAATATCAACTCATCATTGCATTCCGGCATTGATATTTTCGGATAATTTTCCGCAACTGTTCCTTGCCATTTCTGCTTGTATGTTCCGATTTTCATTTCAATGACATTGTCTTTGTCGGTTGATATTATAACCTCCTTGTTTTCACCTTTAGAAATGTTCATCAAATACTTTGGGTTACATACAACCGTCCCTTTCTGCTCAACGTCCGCATGAACATAATATTTGATTTTTATGTCATTTGAATATGCTGTCAATTCCACCATATTCGGTGCATTGGCATCTATCAGAATACCGCCCAACATCTTCATCGTTTCTGCATTGACAGCATGATTTATAACTTTGATTGCCCTAATGATGTTATATTTATATGTTCTGAACTTCATTTTTTTCAACTCCTTTCTTCGCAATAAATTTTGCTTTGAATTTTGACTTTTTTTATTTACTAGCTCTCATTACAATAAAAACAGTAATTATATTTCCGTAGAAACGGCTTAAAATCTAATGTTTCAAGCCGTTTTTTTTGATTATAAAATCAAATATGTTTTTTTTCGATTTTATAACCATTAAAAACTGATTATATTTTCGGAATTCAGCTTACCTTTTCATCACTGTTTTCTTCAGCTTCGCTATCAGGTTTGTCCCATATCGCAGCTGAATTTTTACTGCGTCTAAACGGGTCTTTTTTGACGTTCCAATCTGAAAATTTCATGTATTCCGGTTGGAATTTTAATGTCATTGTTCCGGTTTGTGAAAACCTTGATTTTAGCAATAATATTTCAGCTTTGCCTGTGGGTGGCTGTGATTTATCTTTCCGATATGCGTCTTCGTTGTGAATCAGCATTACACTGTCTGCGTCTTGCTCAATGGCTCCGCTATCACGAAGGTCCGCAAGTGTTGGTCTTTTACTCGACCTTTGCTCATTCGCACGGTTCAACTGTGAAAGAGCAATTATCGGGCAACCTAATTCTCTGGTCAATATCTTCAATGCTCGACTGACATCACCAACAGCTTGTGCTTTGGTATAATTTTTATTTTGGGGCATTTCGATTAGTTGCAGATAGTCAACGACCACCGCCCCCAAAGAACCATAGTGTTTTTTTAAACGTCGGCAAACCGAACGTATTTTTCTGACTGTCATTTTCGCCGTATCGCATATTATTAAATTTTTAGTTTTTTCTGTTTGTCCCATGAAGTTGGCTATCTTGGACCATTCATCAGTATCTAACTCGCCGTAACGTAACGACGAATATTTTATGTTTGTCATTGATGATAACAGACGTATCATTAACTGTTCCTTGCCCATTTCCAATGAAAAAAATACCACCGGTTTTAATTCGTCATAGGCAACGTGTTCGGCGATGTTTAAAGCAAATGCAGTTTTACCCATACCCGGTCTTGCACCGATGATAATTAGTCCGTCCATACCACCCATTTTTAAATCTATGTTATCAAATCCGGTTGCCTGTCCCGGAATGCTATCTTTTTTTTCACTTGCCTTTGCTATGATGTCATACGTCTGCATCATCAGACTGTCTGTGGTATCGACCTTTATTTCGTTGCTTTCAGTCGCCAGCATATATTCAACCGCTTCGGAAACCTTGTCTATCGACAATGTAGAATTGCTTGCCATTGTCAATATTTCATTCGACATTTTTATGTACCAACGACGTTTCGCATATTCTTTTACGATTTTGCCGTAGTAAATTAAATTTTGGGTTGTTGGGTTATTGCTGATTGCCGATTTTAAAAAATTGATACCTGAGTATTCTTTCGCCGTTTTCAGTTTTGCGTCTAACGTAACAATATCAATTTTTTCATTACGGTCGTTCAGATACAAAATACACTTGTAAACCAACTTGCAGTCATTGAAATAAAAATCGTCGGGGGCAAGATTTACTTCGGTGGTTAATTCATCGACATTACCGCCACAAATGATTGCACCTATGACTGCAAGCTCCGCCTCATAATTAGCTGGAACTTGTTGTTCATACATCTTTACCCCTCCTTCGTAGTCGTGCGGCATACTCTGGATCTTCCGCCTCAATCGTTGCGAAATAACTTTCTGAGTTTTCCTCAGTCGAAACCTCAGCCGAAACCGCTTTTGTGTCTAAGTAATCAACAAACGCTTTCTCTTGTCCCACAAAATTGGTGGAATGTTTAATATAGCGTTTGTCTGTGTGCTGTTCCTCTATTTCAGCGAGGTAATTATTCAGTGCAGTCATCAACTGTTCGGCTGAATAGGTCTTTCGGGTGTTGATGTAGTTCTTCATGGTCTGTTGTTCATTTCGTGGGTGCGGATATTTTGAATACCACTCCTTGAACTCAGACACCAACTCCGGTGACGGAGTGGTCTTAGTGTTTTTATTCTTAGTGTTTTTATTCTTAGTGTTTTTATTCTTAGTATTTTTATTATTTAGTAGTATCGGTTTTTCCGTCGATGGTTTTTCCGTTGACGGTTTTTCCGTCGATGGTTTTTCCGTTGACGGTTTTTCCGTCGATGGTTTTTCCGTTGACGGTTTTTCCGTCGATGGTTTTTCCGTTGACGGTTTTTCCGTCGATGGTTTTTCCGTTGACGGTTTTTCCGTCGATGGTTTTTCCGTTGACGGTTTTTCCGTCGATGGTTTTTCCG
>ERZ894196.119-NODE-119-length-27440-cov-12.145445_pt1 | contig 27440 bp, 15 predicted proteins | sample MGYA00380284_ERZ894196 | MGnify/ENA primary metagenome ERZ894196 (study PRJEB32331, sample SAMN06328427) | human gut metagenome | biome: human gut microbiome; feature: stool | host: Homo sapiens | collected 2011-10-21 ...
CTGCTGGACATGGGCGATACGCTGGTCGCCTACTCGCGTCCGGCCACGGAAGGCCGTCGATTCCTGTCCGTCACCAATTTCGGCGACGAGCCGATCGCCCTGCCGGACGATGCGGTCGCCATCGCAAATTCCGTGCCGTTGACGGACGACGGCAAGCTGGATAGCGACGCCTCCGTATGGCTGCTGCTGGGCTGATCGGCCGCTGAATCTGGCCGTTGCACTGCTGGCTGAGGTTGCGATTGTTCTCAGGCGGCCTGGCCGCTCCCAAATCGCCTTGCATATATGAAAAATTCCGGCCCTCCACAAGGAGGACCGGAATTTTGGTTTGTAAGGAAAGGGGAATGGTAAGTCTAAACGCTACTTCTCGCCGTTCATGATGGCGGCAAGCGATTGCACGCGCGGCAGATCGAACACTTCATCGGTGTGCACCACCTTGAGGTCCGGGCCTGCCAGCGGCACACGCCAGTTGGAGTATTCACTGGACGTGCCCGGCTGGTTCTGCGTGCGCGTCTCGCCCACGCCATCCACCAGCGCGGCCTGCAGCAGCACGGACGGCGACTTGAGCAGCATCTTGTGCATCGCCTCGACGATTTCCTGGATGTGGCCTTCCACATCGCCCGCCACTTCCGGCGTGATCAGGCCGGACTCCACGAGACGGTCCATCATCGCGTCGCGTTCGGCGGTGGCGGAAGCCTGGAACTCCTCGACCGGGCCGGACAGCAGGTGCAGCTGTTCGCGCAGCTTGACGTGCTCGAACAGCAGGTAGCCGGCGGTCGGCGGCAGGTCGTGCGTGGTGACGGAAGCCAGCGCGTACTTGCGGTACGTGGACGGATCGGCGTACGGGTCGCCGGCGTTGGGGGAGTCGTCCACGCGGGCGAACCATTCCACCATGCAGCCCAGCAGGCCGTGCTCGCCGAGTACCGTGCGTACGTAATCAGGCACGGTGCCCAGATCCTCGCCGACCACCAAACCGTTCACGCGGGACGCTTCAATGGTCAGGATCGCGATCATCGCCTCATAGTCGTACGTAACGTACGCGCCACCGCGCGCGCCTTCACCCTGCGGAATCCACCACAGACGGAATAGGCCGAGTACATGGTCGATGCGCACCGCGCCCGCGTGCGAGAACATGTTGTGCACCATCTCGCGGTACACGCCATAACCAGTTTTGGCCAGATAATTCGGATTGAACGGCGGCTGGCCCCAATCCTGACCCTGCTGGTTGTAGAAGTCCGGTGGGCAGCCCACGGTTACGCTGCCTACTGCGAAACGTTCCGGATTCCACCACACGTCCGCGCCGAGCGAGTGCACGCCCACGGCCATATCCTGCATGAGGCCGAGTGCCATACCGCTGTCACGGGCGGCGTTCTGCGCGGCTGTCACCTGCTCGTCGGCGATCCACTGCAGCCAGCATTCGAAATCGACCATATCGGCGTGCTCGCGCATGAGCTCCACCACTTCAGGCGAATCGCGGTTCGTGTCCTTGAACCACGTGCCTTCCCACGGCGCGCCCCACACCTGGAACGCCACCGACCATGCGGCGAACGCGCGCAGATCCGGACCCGCGGCCTCCTTGAACGCGTCGAACGCGGCCTGACGCTCGACGGAACGCGGCACGTTGTACACAAGCTGCAGCGCCTGGCGCTTGTGCCACCAAGCGGAATTGATGTCGAGCGGCTCGATACTGTCGTTGGCTGGCGAGACTTCCGCGTGCAGACGCGCCACTTCGGCCTGGTCCGCCTCGTTGAGTTCCGCATATTCAGCGATATCCTGCGGACGGATGTACGTCACATTGAGAAAACGACGCGATTCGGGAAGATACGGCGACGGCTCCAGCGGCGGCACCGGCGCGGTGGCGTGAATCGGGTTGATAAGCATGAAATCGGCATGCGATTTCGTTGCCGCGTCGGACAGCAGCAGCTTCAGATCGCCATAGTCGCCCACGCCCCAGGATTCAGCGGAACGGATGGAATACATCTGTGCCATCCAGCCCCAACGTTGCTTTTCCGCTACTGCTGGCGGCAGTTCGATGCGTGCCGGTGCGCAGATCAGCGCGGCTTCGGCGTGCAGCGGGCCGGCATCGACGGCCAGCGTGTGGTAGCCGGCGGGAATATCGTCCGGCAGCGTCAGTTGCAGCGAGCCGTCATCTGCGTTCGAGCCCGTCAGATACGCGGTCAGATCGCCCGCATATTCCGTGCCGTCTTCCAACGTCAGCTTCAGCGCCACGTCGTTTCCTTTCGCGCGGATTGGCGTGACGGCTTCCTTGCCGATGAACTTCACGACGGTCGGCTCAACAAGTGTGTCTGCGATGCGCTGCTGGGTCGCCGCATAGGAGGCGGTGATCGCTTCGTCGCTGGATGCGTCCACGCCGAGTGCGGCCAATACGGAGACGAGCACTTCGTCGCGGATTTCCACATAGGTGCCGAGCTGGTCGATATACGACGTGGAAATGCCATTGAGCTTGGCGAGCTGGATAAGAGGCCGTGCGATGCGCTCTGCGCTTTCGGTCTGCTGGGTCTGTGTCATAGGTCCCTTCTTTCCGCGCCGTTTGTGACGGCTGACATGCTACATTGCTTGCGATTGCCGCAGCTTCGATGCTGGTGGCATTCGCACCAAAGATAACTATATCACGGTATGATATCGTTTTCAAAGCGTGTTTTGCGGTAAGAGAGTGTTGCTATATTGCGATTTTGCTCTAATTTCAGGAATATAGATAACCGGAATTGTTTTTCCATATTGACTATCGTTTGCAATACGAAGGCGCAGCGCTCCGCATTGCAAACGATTATTCCAACGGGGCATTGCTCGTCTGCTACTCGGCTTCGAGAATTGCAAAGCTTTGCAGACCTAGACGCAGCGAAGTGCCGCTAATTTCGTTTTCGCCGATGCTGAAAATCGTCCGATAACTACCATCTGGTAACTGCAAAGCTTTGCAATCGCGGCTTGGATTGACGGCTATGATCAGCTTCTGCAGGTGGGTGGAACGCTCGAAAACGAACACTCTATCGCGTTCGATTGCATGGAACGTAGCCCCCGACCGCAAGGCGTCGCATTCCCTCTTGACGTGGAGTATGGAGCGCACCGTATGCCACAGTGATTCGGCGTCGGCCTGCTGTGCGGCGACGGTCGGGGCGTCGGCGGACGGGTCGGCGGGCAGGTAGCTGCCACCGGTCACATCGCCAGCCCGAGTGTCCGATTCTGCAGAATCGGACACGTGAAGTGCTCCGGATGCGTCGTTCGCACCCCACTGCATCGGTGTGCGCGAACCGGTGCGCACGTAGCCGCCTTCTTTGCCGGGCAGTGCGCGGTATCGCATGCCGATTTCGTCGCCGTAATACAGGAACGGCACGCCCGGCATCGCGAACAGCGTGCAGTATGCCAGGGCGATTTCGCGCTGCGACAGTCGCGGCGCCACGCGTGCGGTGTCGTGGTTGCAGGTGATGAAATTAAAATTTCCGTCGGCCGTTTCCGCTTCGCGCAGACGCGGCTCGTACTCGTCCAGGAATTTGCTGATCGGCGTGCCGGAATCGGCGTTGAAATAGCTCTTGTCGCCCTTGCGGCTCAACGGGTCGTCCACGTTGCGCAACAGCATGTTGTAGCCGTTGGGAACGCCGTCCCAACGCCAATCGAGATAGAAATCCATGTCGAAGCCGGCGGCCATCGACTCCTCTGGCCGTCCCCATTCCGAAACGAACGCGGCTTCGGGGAAGGCCGGGCGGATCCGGGCGAACATGTACTGCCAGGTGCGGATGGTATAAGGCTTGCCCTCATCGTCCTTTTTGACGAGGCTGTCGGCCATATCCACGCGGAAGCCGTCTGCGCCACGGGAAAGCCAGAACCGCATGACGTCCACCATCGCGTCGCAAGTGGCCTTCGCGTCCGGACCAAGGGCTGGCTTCTGCCAGCTACGTTCGGGGTGCGCGAAACCGTAGTTGAGCGCCGGCTGGCATTTGAAGAAGTTCAAGATGTAGGTACCGTTGCGGGGCGATTCGCCGCCGATGAATGGCAGTCCGTCGCCACCGGAGATCCATGAGTCTGTCCAGATGTAGCGGTCGGAATAATTGTTTCGCTCGACCTTGCAACTGCGGTGGAACCACTCGTGTTCCTCGCTGGTGTGGCCTGGCACGAGATCGAGGATCACGTGCATGTCGCGCCGGTGGGCGGCGTCGAACAACGCAATGAGATCGTCGTTGGTGCCGTAGCGTGATGCCACCTTTTTGTAGTCGCGCACGTCGTAGCCGGCGTCTTTGAATGGCGAGTCGAAACAGGGATTGAGCCAGATCGCGTTGCATCCGAGATCCTTGATGTAGTCCAGTTTTAAAGTGATTCCGGGGATGTCTCCGATGCCGTCGCCATTGGAGTCGACGAAGGACTGTGGATAGATTTCATAAAAAATTGCGTCGGCAAGCCATTTGGGGTGGGGGTGTTTCGCGGGGGGAAGCATGAGGGTGTGTCTCCTTGATATTTCGCGGTTTGCGGTGTTTCTTTGAAACAATCATAGCGCTGAATTGCAAACGTTGGCAGAAACGTGCTACACTAACAATCACTGATACATTTTTGGTGGCCCCAGTGTTGTTGGTAATCATCCAAGAACGATGATGTGAACGTATGCAGGGTTTTGGTCCGTACCATTTAACCGGAGATGTTGAGGAACACAAGGTTATGTGAGGAAAGGAAGATCAATGAAGATCGATTGGAAGAAGGCAATCGGACTTACTGCTGCCGTTTCTATGCTGGTTCCGCTCGCTGCGTGCGGTGGCTCCTCCGACGGTGGCGATAAGAACGCTTCCGGCTCCACCGAGGCCGTCACGCTGAGCGTGTGGGCCCCGCAGGAAGACCAGGCCAAGGACACCAACTGGCTGGGCAAGGTCGAAGAGAACTTCGCCAAGGCGCATCCGGAATACAATATCACGTGGAAGAATGACGTGGTCTCTGAAGGCGATGCTTCCAAGCAGGTCAGCACTGATCCGTCCGCGGCGGCCGATGTCTATATGTTCGCTTCCGATCAGTTGGGTGTTCTAATGGACGCCAAGGCCATTGGCCAGCTGGGCACCGACGCTGAGAAGCAGGTGAAGGAACAGAACGGTGACCTCGAAGTCAACTCCGTCACCGGCACCGATGGCAAGCTCTATGGCGTGCCGTACACCGACAACACGTGGTTCATGTACTACAACAAGTCCAAGATCACCGAGGATGAGGCCAAGGACTTCGATACCATCCTTTCCAAGGCCAAGGTCGCGTTCTCCCTGCAGAATTCTTGGTACATCAACGGCTTCTATGATGGCCTGAGCCTGTTCGGCGAGAAGGGCAATGATGCTGACGCAGGCATGGTCTTCCCGAAGGACGGCGCCGATGTCACCTCTTATCTGGTTGATGTGGTCGCCAACCCGAACTTCTCCAACGATGATGGCGCTTCCGGCCTCGCAGCCATCAAGGATGGCTCCGCCGACGTGCTGTTCTCCGGTACCTGGTCCGCTAAGGACGTGAAGGAGGCCCTGGGTGACAACTACGCCGCCACCTCTCTGCCGACCTTCACCGTGAACGGCCAGAAGAAGCAGATGAAGTCCTTCGCCGCCACCAAGGCCGCTGCTTACAACCCGAACGCCAAGAACCCGAAGGCCGCCGCTCAGTTCGCGGCTTACCTCGGCTCCACCGAAGCTCAGAAGCTGCACTACGAGATGCGCGCCATCCCACCGACCGACAAGTCCCTGTCCGACCTGACCACCGACGACATCGCAGCCAAGGCCCAGGCCGACACCATGGCCAACACCGCCCTCCTGCAGTCCGGTCTGTCCGGCATGAACGATTGGTGGACTCCGGCCGAAACCTTCGGCAAGGCCCTGGTCAACAAGGAAATCACCAAGGACAACGCTGCCGCCAAGTACCAGGATTGGGTCAAGCAGGCCGGTGGCAAGATCGCTGAGTGAAATCAGTAATTCTAAAAATCCAATAACTGAAGAATGCAGGGTGGTTGGCACTGCCAAATCCCCCCAGCCACCCTGTAGCTTTGAGAGACGCTTCGAGTCGCGGTGTCTCTCTCCACTTTGCATAGTGGCTCACTCCTCCTCCGAGCTTTGCATTCCCGGGCAAGGTTTTTAAATTCTCCTTCCCCTTGTCCGGGAGCAAAGCTTTTTTTATCTTTCAATATCCATATGAGAGGGCAGTCGAAATGACAGCAACAACTCTTTCCCCACGGGAGATGAAGCGCCTTCGGAAGCAGGGTGCTGATTATGTTTCTCCGTCGCCTTACACGGTAAGGGCGGCGTTCCGGCGTGGTGACCTGTTCACTAAGCTTTCCGCAGTGGTGTTTGGTCTTGGCGATATCGTGCGCAAGCAGTATGTCAAGGGCATTGCCATGCTGGCGCTGGAAATCGCATACTTCGTGTTCATGGCAATCAATGGCGTGGACTATCTTTCCAAGTTGCCGACCTTGGGCACCAATGCAGGCGGCAAGAAGCTGGTCGACGGCTTCTGGGTCTACACCGAACCTGACCGTTCCGTGGTCATCCTGTTGTACGGTGTCGCCACTCTGGTTATCACCGCTGCCTTCATCGGCCTGTGGGTCATGTCCGTGCGCTCTGCATACAAGTCCCAGGTGCTGCTCGAGGAGAACGGCAAGGCTCCGAGCTTCATGGACGATGTCCGCGAGCTGCTCGATGCCAAGGCGCACGTTCTGCTGATGTTCCTGCCCACGCTGGGCATCGTCGTGTTCACCGTGCTGCCGTTGATCTTCATGATTTCAATGGCATTCACCAGCTATGACCACAAGCACCTCGTGCTGTTCCACTGGGTCGGCTTTGAGAACTTCGCCAAGGTTTTCTCCAACAGCGGCGGCACTGTTAACGCTGCACTGTTCGGACGTGTGCTGGTGTGGACATTGGTCTGGGCTTTCTTCGCCACTTTCCTGAACTTCTTCTTCGGCATGTTCGTGGCCATGATCATCAACCGCAAGACCACCCACTTTAAGGGTTTCTGGCGCGCATGCTTCTCCATGTCCATCGCCGTGCCGCAGTTCGTGTCTCTGCTGGTCATGCACACCATGCTCCAGCCGCAGGGTGCGGTGAACCGCATGCTGCAGACGTGGGGTTGGATTGACGGCCCGTTGCCGTTCTTCACCAACGCCACTTGGGCCCGCGTCACCGTGATCATCATCAACCTGTGGGTCGGTATCCCGTACACCATCATGCAGATCACCGGTATTCTGCAGAACATTCCGGCCGACCAGTACGAAGCGGCGAAGATCGACGGTGCCAACTGGTGGCAGATCTTCACGAAGATCACCATGCCGTACATCATCTTCGTGCTCACTCCGTACCTGATCACCACCTTCACCGGCAATGTGAATAATTTCAACGTCATTTACCTGCTGTCCGGCGGCGATCCTACGCCATTGGGCGATTCCGCAGGCTCCACTGATTTGCTTATCACCTGGCTGTACAAGCTGACCGTGGACAAGCAGGATTACAATCTCGGTGCCGTGATCGGCATCATGACCTTCGTCGTGTTGGCCATCGTTTCGCTGATCACCTACCGCAATTCCGGCTCCTATAAGAATGAGGAGGCATTCCGATGAGCAACAAGCATTCCGCAACCAAAGTGGAAAGCCACGGCCTTCTGCACGACCAGAAGATCCGCCGTATCACCGGCGACGTGTTCGCCCACTTGTTCCTGGCCATTCTGGCCGTCATCTGGCTCGTCCCAATCGTATGGGTGTTCGCGGAGTCGTTCAATAAGAACACCGCCCCGTACACCAGCTCCTTCTTCCCGAAGGAGTGGACTCTGGACAACTATAGGGTGCTGTTCACCGACCGCAACGTGTTGGACTTCCCGAAGATGTTCGGCACCACGTTCATCATCGCCTGCTTCACCTGTGCGATTTCTCTGATCTTCGTGCTCTCTGTGGCATACTGCATGAGCCGTATGCGTTTCCGTGTGCGCAAGACTTTCATGAACGTTGTGCTGATTCTTGGCATGTTCCCGGGTATCATGGCCGTCACCGCCATCTACTTCATCTTGAAGGCCTTGGGCCTGTCAAGCGGCACCATGACTACCGTGGCGTTGATTCTCGTGTACTCCGCCGGTTCCGGCGCTGGCTTCTACGTGATGAAGGGCTATATGGACACCATTCCGACCTCGCTGGACGAAGCCGCCCTGCTCGACGGTTGCACCCGTTTCCAGGTGTTCCATAAGATCATCATCCCGATCTGCAAGCCCATGATCGTCTACCAGGCCATCATCGGCTTCCTGACCCCGTGGCTCGACTTTGTCATGGCCAAGGTGATCTGCCGTACGCAATCCAACTACACCGTGGCATTGGGCCTGTGGCTCATGCTGCAGAAGGAATATATCCAGAACTGGTTTGCCCGCTTCGCCGCGGCCGCGGTCGTGATCTCCGTTCCGATCGCCATCCTGTTCATTGTGATGCAGCGCTTCTATCAGGAGTCCATGTCGGGCTCCGTGAAGGGCTAAAGAAAGGCAAAGGATATGACGCTCGTAGACAGCTTCGCACAGCCGAACACGAGCGTCGCCGAACCGTTCCCGCTGTGTCTGGAACGGCCGCTGGGTGCCGTGGTTACTGAAACCGGCACCCAGTTTGCTCTCTGGGCGCCTTCTGCCAAGAAGGTGACACTGCGACTGTTCATGCGCGGCTCCATGGGGGAAGACGGCGACGCTTTGATCGGACAGTACCTGATGCGTCCTGAAACCGACGGTTCCTGGACGTACGATTTCGCCGACAACATGCACGGCGTGTATTACGACTTTTTGATCGAACGCGATTGCGGTTCCGTCGACCGCATCGCCGACCCGTGGGCGCGCGGGGCCGGTGTGAACGGCCGGCGCAGCATGGTCGTGGACTTCAGCCGCACCAATCCGGATGGTTGGTACCGCGACCATATGCCGGACGTGCCGCTTGCGCAGACGGTGGTCTGGGAAACCCATGTGGGCGATTTCAGCAATGATCCCGCCGGCGGTTTCCCCGAATCGCATCGGGGCAAGTATCTGGCGTTCACCGACGACGGTACGTCTCTGGACGGGCATCCCGACTTTCCCACGGGCATCGCATATCTCAAGAAACTTGGCGTCACCGCGGTGCAGCTCATGCCGATTTACGATTTCGGTTCCGTGGACGAAGAGACCTGCGATCGCTACAACTGGGGGTACGATCCGGTCAATTACAACGTGCCGGAAGGCTCGTATTCCACCAATCCGTTCGACGGGTCGGTGCGCATCCGCGAAGTGAAGCAGATGGTGCAGGCGCTGCACAACGCCGGCATCAAAGTGATCATGGACGTGGTCTACAACCACATGTTCTCGCCCGATAATTGGTTTGAGCGGTCGGTGCCGGACTATTTCCTGCGCCGTAAGCCCAACGGCGCGCTGGCCAACGGATCCGGCTGCGGCTGCGATATGGCCACCGAACGCAAGATGTTCCGCCGGTTCATCGTGGAATCCGTGACGTTCTGGGCGCGCGAATACCACATGGACGGCTTCCGTTTCGACCTGATGGGTCTGATTGACGTGGACACCATGAATGCCGTGCGTGCTGCTCTGGATGAGATTCCCGGCCGTGGACGCGACATTCTCATGTACGGCGAACCGTGGTCCGCGGGCGCCACCGCGCCGCTGCCCAGCGACACCGTGCTGGCTGACAAGTCAGGCCTGTCGAAGCTTGACAGTCGCATCGGCCACTTCTGCGACACCACGCGAGACACCATCAAGGGCCATGTGTTCTTCTCGGACCGCCCGGGTTATGTGAACGGTGGCATGCACGAGAACGTAGCGGCTGCGCGTGAGGCCGTGGACGCGTGGCGTCGCGGCAAACATTCGGAAGGAGTGGCAGGCCAGGTCATTCAATACGTGTCCGCGCACGACGACCTCACGCTGTGGGACAAGTTGTGCGCGAGCTTTGCGGCTGGTTCGTTGGGCAGCACCGTGGCCGAAGGTGTTAACGAAAATACCGTGGATGTGCCAAAAGTCATGTATGACGCCGATTTCTCGGCGGAAGGGCTGGCCGGTGTCGGTCCGCAGATTGCGGCCGCGCTGACCGACGTGATGGACGCCAACAAGCTGGCTGTGGGTATCACGCTTACCTCCGCTGGCATCCCGTTCATGCTGTCCGGCGAGGAGTTCGCACGTACCAAATTCGGCAGCTCTGATTCTTACGATTCCGCCAAAGAGCTTAACTGGCTCGATTGGAACCGTGCATGGCAGAAGCGCGATTTGATTGAGTATTACGCGAAGTTGATTGCATTGCGCAAGTCTGATCCACAGTGGTTCGACGGCAATCGCAATATCGTCGATACGGAAGGCGACGAACTCGTGTTCCGCGTCGGCGATTATCTGATGGCCGCCAATCCAGGCAGACACGTCGGCGTTATTGACGTGGCCGTAACGGGTTTGGAACCGATTGGCGGAATACGGAGATACTGGTGTGGTCTCGGCTCGTCCGTCAGTCCGGTGGAAGGCAATGTGAGCGCAGGTGATGGCGATTATTTGATTGTTCCACCGCATACGTTTGCAATCTGGCGGTTGCAGTAATACTCTCAGTAGGGAAGCTACAAAACGGCGACCGCAAAGCTGCGGTTGCCGTAACAGATACGGCAATGGGGCAGGAAAACCAGAAAGGATACGACAGTGGGAATCGGAGCGCGCAATCCGCGGTACGAGGTGGTGTTTTTCGACCTGTACGGAACGCTGATCGACATTCGTACCGATGAGCAGAGCGAGGCCGCATGGCAGGCGCTGTACGATTGCGTGACCGAATTGGGCGCGCAGTACGAATCCGTCGACGTGATGCGCGACCAGTTCGAAAAGCTCGAAGCCCGCGAAATGGTCCACCAAGCCGACCGTGCAATCGTTCGCAACGGGTGGGACGAATTCGACATCCTGCCGGTCTACCGGTCCCTGCTCATGAATCGCAGCGAGGAAGCGGAAAAGAAACTCGCGCTACCGCAGGCCGCGCTGAAAGCCGCATGGGCGTTCCGCCAAGGCAGCACCAGCCTGTTCCGGCTGTACCCCGGCGCGCTCGACATGATCGAACAACTGCAGGACGCCGGCATGGTCGTGGCGCTGCTGAGCAACGCGCAGGCCTGCTACACACGCCCCGAACTGGAAGAGACCGGCCTTGCCGGCGTACTGGACGACGTGATCATCTCCAGTGAAGAGAAAATCCGCAAGCCCGCACGCGACCTGTACATGCTGGCGCTCGACCGTGAATTCGTCACCGCCAAGCACGCGCTCATGGTCGGCAACGACGAGCGCAACGACATCATCGGCGCCAATTCCGCCGGCCTCGACGCGGCATACTTCCGCACGGAAATTTCACCGGCGGACGACCCGGACGTTTCGGCACATGCGGTATGTTCGTTTACCGGAGCCGACTACGACGGGCTGCTGAAATTCGTGCTGGACGCATAAGGCGCGCGGTGGGCGCTGAGCTTAAATCGCATGGGACGTGCGGGAAGCCGCTGTGGCGTGCGGGAAAGTCGCAAGTCGTAAAAGGCATACGTGCGTAAGGCGTGCGTAAGGTGCACGTGCCACGTGCGACGCGCGGAAAAATCGCAATAGGAGGACATATGGAAGGCTATGCCGAGCAGGGAGCTCGAACCGATTCGACCGACCAAATCGGATTCGGCGGCGCTCGCCGCAACAGGAAAAAACGTCGCGGACTGACGGTGTTCCAACTTAAGGTCATCGGCGCGGTGGCGTTGGCCTTGTCCGCCGGCAGCACCACCATCGTGCCGCTGTTCTTCGGCTCCGATACCAACAATATGACGTCGCTGACGGCGATGGTCCTGAGCGAAGTGGTGTCCTGGTTCGCCATTCCGATCTACGCGTGGCTGCTGGTGCAGGGTTTCCGTGAAACGCACAGCCGGGTCGCGTACGGCCTGCAGCTGTTCATTCTCGCCGTGGTGTGCGAGGTGCCGTACGACCTCGCCACATCGCATAAGGCTTTCGACCTGGGCTCGCAGAATCCCGTTTTCGGCCTGTTCGTTGCGTTTGTTGTGCTTGCCGCGCTCGACTGGGTGGCGTCGCGCTATCAGAAGGCCATGAAGGTGCTGTTGTCGGTCGGACTGGTGGTGATTGGTCTGCTGTGGGACCTGCTGCTGCGTATCGGCCTACGCCAGCACATGATGAGCATCGGTTCGGTGACGCTTGGCTTCGTGCTGATTTTCGCTCTGATGCGCCAGTATGAGAATTCGATGATGTTCACAGCCGGCCTGTTCGGCGCCGTGATGATGATCGCGCCGGGCGTGGGCGTGGCGTTCGTGCATTATTACAACGGCGAGTTGGGTTATAAGCGGCAGTGGACGAAATGGGCTTTTTACGCGGTTTACCCGGTTATTTTGATAATTTGTGCGATTTGTGCAACACTGGCGTGATTTTTGACAACGTTCGCAGTATGATAGAAACAGATTGAGAGAGCATCGCCGCTCAAGCGAGTGTTTCCAAGGTTGGAAACGTTTGTGATTATGATGCTAGAACCGCAAAGGGGTTGAGAGATGGATAGAGCAGGCATTCGCGAGGTGGCCAAGGCCGCGGGTGTGTCGATTTCCACGGTGTCGCGCGCGTTCAAGCGGCCGGAACTGGTGTCCGAACGTACGCGCCGCAAGGTGCTGGAAACGGCGGACAAGCTTGATTTCAACATCTCACGTTCTGCGACATCGTTGAAATCGGGTCAATCGTACCGTGTGGCGATGCTGATGAATGAAGAGATCACTAGCTGGTTCAATACGGAAGTGTTCGCTGGAATCGAATCCGTCATGCATAATGCCGGGTATGACGTATCGCTGTTCCAGCACGTCGACACCGCCGAAAACCGCCGCGACTTCTTCACGAATCTGCCGGTCCGCCGCAACGTGGACGCAGTATTCGTGACATCGTTCGGCGTGGAGCCGAAGGAAATCCAGCAGCTCAAGCGCATCCACGTACCGATTATTGGCATCAATACGCCGACGCAAAACGGCTTCGACGCCACCATCTCCATCGACGATGAGGACGGCATGTTCACCGCCGCCCAGCATCTGATCAATCTGGGGCACAAGAATATCGTGTACGTGTGCTCCGATGCGGTCGATTCCATTAATTCCTCCATCGATGCGCGAGGACAGGGCTTCATCCGCGCCTGCAAGACGATGGGGGCCTCCCATGACTTCAAGTGGCGCGTCGTCTCTGTGCCGCGTGGCAAGACCTTCGCCGACTCGGCGTTGACCGCGCTGCTTGCGTTGGACGAGTTCCCGGACGCGATCTGCTGCCAGATGGATATGATGGCGATTCCGCTGGTGTTGCGTTTGGAACGTTACGGCCACCACACGCCGAGTGACTATTCGATTATCGGCTTCGACGATTCGCCGTACGCCGACACTGTGAACCTGACCACCATGCGCCAGGATCCGTATGCGATGGGTCGCGCGGCCGCACAAAAGGCCATGAAGCTTATCGAAGGCAAGCCGCTTGAGAACGCGCATGAGATTGTGCGCGCCCAGCTCGTACTACGCGGCACCGATTCCGTGTACGGCACTGGCCGCTGAGAGCCGAGTCTCATTACCCTTCCGCAGCCCGTCAATGCCGACGGGCTGATTGTGATGGCCTGGGGTGGATTGATAAGGGATACCCCCACTGTAGTCACGGTGTGTGGCATACGTTTTCAGGAAAAAAAATGAAACAATTTGCAGTGATGTGTTTCATGACACGCCAATCGGGGGCTGATGAATGATGAATTTCATTCAATGATCAGCATGTGTTTTTTGATTTTGCAATCGTTGACAAACCGTTGAATATCAGGCTTTAAAGCGTTGTCCCCGTGAGAGGGGACGAAAAAACGTATCGGGGGAGGGGGTGTGGGTTCTTTCTGTTTCATTTTGTTTTCATAACTGCAAAGGTTATCATAGTAAACCGTAGGTCAGAGAAAAAGGGAAAACAGAGGTTTCCGGCTGTGTTGCCGGAGATGGGAACAGCGCAGAAGCTATACGTAAAACAGAAGTGATAACGGCATTATGCAAAGGATATCAACCCTCGAGTTGAGGGACTCAGAAGGGTGAACACTTTGCGGATAGGGGACAAGATGAGGCAATGGCGTAATGGTGTCGGCAACGCACCACGACACTATGCAGGAACGCGATCGGCAACCGGTCGCGTGCTTTCGCGTACCCGCTCCCTGACCGCCGCCGCCATAGCGGTAGCCATGATGGCCACCGTCGCCGTCACTTCCCTCATTCCCACCTATAATGCCAAAGCTGACGAAAGTCGCAAGGACGGCGCAATCTGCACACCTACCACAGAACCGTTAGGCGATCAGGCCTCCGGCAGCGGTAACGATGAAGGTATCGCTACTTTCGTTGGCGGTGACATGTATGTAGGTGGCAAGAAGTCGGGCATTACTTCTGCCAATAACAACAATGCGCCTGAGGGTTCTTACGCTGTTGAGGCCGAAGGCTTGACCGCTGTGAACGGAAAGCTTTTGCTTCATCCAATGAAGCAGGCTTGGAACATCTGGAATAAGGATGGCTCATTCAATCGTTCGCGTGGTTTTCGTTGGGGCATCGTCGGTTTTGGTTCGCAGTTCCGTCCAAAGGACGGCTCGACCGTGCTTTCGGTCGGTGGCAATAGCACCAATTCCGAGTTGAATTGGTTCGGTGGTGCTCAGGGCTGGACGGATGACGCTAATCAGGGATCCAGCTGGCTTGGAACCGGAGCGGGGAATGGCGCTACCGGCGAGACGAATGACCATAACTTTAGCGCGAACATTGCTGGTAATCAGACCACAGTGCAAAGCCGCAACACTTGGACGAACGGTGAACAGTATTCCGTATATGCCATGGGCGGCAACGGCAAAGTCAACTGGAATCAGAGCAACACCGTTATTTCCGGAGTGAAGAACCCCTCGACGGGTTCGGATTACACATATTCCGAATATAAGAATTATGTGACTACGCTGTCTGGCAAGCTCGCGAAGATTTCCTCCAGCAACACTGTTACGAAGGGCAATGAGGATAATTACACAGGCAAACGTTATTCATACAGCTACAACACTTACGCAAACAACGTTTACCGGTTCGATATTGAGAACAACTCCCGTCAGACGGAAATCACGCTGACCGGCGATGGCAAAGACGAGTTGCAGGTGTTCAATTTAGACGCATCAATGCTGAATAGCATTGGTGATGCCGGCGTGGTGTTCAACTTCAAGAACATCTCCGACAATGCTTCGGTCGCCATCAACATCAACGGTAATGGCAATGATGTGAAGTTCCGTAATGGCTGGCAGTTCAAGTGGAACGACGTTGATATCTCCGACGGCTACGTCATGATGAATTCGACGGGCACAAACCGCTACAACAATACGCATGGGCAGGAGTACGTCAAGCGCGCAAGCCAGCTGATGTGGAACTTCTATAACACCAATACCCTTACGATTCTTGGTGGTAAGGGGTCGGGGCGCATCAACACCGGCTGGTACAAGGATCAGAAGCATGGCGACAAGGAAGACTGGTATGGCGTCAATGTAACTGATGATCCGTCTGCCGCATGGATGGGTTCCGTTATGGTAACGGGCAATGATTTTGGTGCCAAGGGCAATTTCCAGTCGCATGTCTCCACTAATGGTCGTGTGTGGACTACTGGCGATTTTGAAATGTACAACAAGGATGTCGTTACCACAAACAGCGGCAATTTCGTCAACGCCGAAGGCAAATATTCCACCTCTGCAGTGGATATGGATCAGGAACGTCATAACCTGTCTTGGTATGGGCAGATGACCACCTCCTGTGCCGCGATCGCTTGGAACAAGGTGGATGACACCGCTGATCACAAGGCTCTCGGCGGCACCAGCTGGACTGTGTACGGCAAGAAGGGAGATGCGGTAAACGGCACGAACGCTCTTGCCACCATCGCCGATGGCGGTTGGAACGATGATGCTGATGCGGAAGGTTCGTTCCAGTTGGGCAACCTCGCCAAGAACGGCACTTACTTCCTTAAGGAATCCGGCACAGTCGAAGGTTACGCGCAAAACACCAATATTTACCAGATCAACACTGGCAGCACCACTGACGCTGTGAGTACCATTGTTAGCGTTTTCGATAGCGCCGGTAATAAAATCGCTGCAGATGCAGACAAGCTGCTGACTGGCGGCAAGATCGTCAATAAGAAGACGGGTTCTTCGATTACATGGCAGAAGGTTGACGGCACTGACGGAGACACGTTGCTGGCCGGTTCAACGTGGGAGCTTTCCAAGATGAATGGCGATACTGCTGAGAAGACATGGACCGTCACCGACGATCAGTCCGGTACGGAAGTCAAGAGCATTACGATTACGGATGCAAGCGGGAAACCTGTCACATCCGTGTCGTTCACTGATACCACCTCGCAGACGTTTATTGCGACTGCCTACGACCAGAATGGTAATGCGATTAGCGGCGCCAAACTGAGCTGGTCGTCCGGCGATAACACAGTTGCATCGGTTGACCAGAATGGTACCGTCACCCCGACCGGTAGTGGCCATACCACGATTACCGTTACATCGGCTGATGACAAGGTCAAGTCATCGTTCACCGTCGATGTCACCGGCGTGACCATAGTGTCTTCCGTGTCGATCAACGGCTACAGCAATGGAGGCACAATCAATCTTGAGAAGGGCAAGACCCTCAATCTGACTGCTTCTGTGGCTCCTGCAGGCAACACTGTTACATGGTCTACCTCCAGCGCGAATAACGTCTCGCTGAGCGCCCGCATTGGCACGAACGTCACTTTGACCGCGAACAGCGTGACCTCAGAACCCGTTACCATCACGGCCAAGGAAGCTTACTCCAGCCAGACGTTCACTTTGAAGGTGAACGTGATTGCCAAGCAGTACCTCACGCTCTACTTCCAGGCGCAAACTAACTGGCCCGCGGATAATGTCAAGGTGCATTACCAGACCACGAACGACACTGTTTGGGCGGACATCAACATGACGCAAATGGATGGCTCCTGCAACAGCTATGCATATGCGAAGATTCCGTTGACGGGTAGCAATGCGATTGACTCGACTAGCCAGTTCGGATTCAAATACATCAGCGGCGATACCAGCAAGTGGTATGGGGCTAGGGGGTCGTCTGACGACATTCCAAAGGAAGGCGACAACTTCAAGTTCACCAACGGTAGTGAGCTTCCCGATGTTGTGGTGATTTCCGCCGGACCGTCGTATTCGATCACAGCTCCTTCGGGTTGCGCCGTCACCTCCACCGCAGCATACAGCAGCCGTCGTGTTGCCGCCCGCAGTAACGAGCATCGCGCGGTCGCCTCCGTGCTGCGAACTCAGGGCAGCGTGATGAACGTGGCTAACGAGACCACGGGCACCAAGGTGGATGAGGACACGGCTGCTGGCAAGTTCAAGGTTTCCGACCTTGCGGGTGGCACGTACCAGCTGAAGGAGAAGACCGCCCCGAACGGTTACGAAGTGTCCGATACGGTGTACACGATCACCATCCAGAATGGAACCGCTACTTGGAGCCCGGCGTTTGGCGCAGATAACACTGGCAACAAGATTGCAAACACTCGTAAGACTGGTAGCGTGACGTGGACCAAGGTGTCTTCGGATACCAACAATTCTGATCCGCTTTCCGGTTCCGAGTGGACCCTCAAGCAGACGAAGACTTTCTCTTGGGATAATGGCGTGGCCAAGTACACCGATGTCACTTCGGACGCCACGCTTGGCACGGTCACCGACTGCGTAGATGGGCAGAACGGCGTTGCTAAATGCTCTGCCCAGACCGGTGAATATGTTGATTTGGATGGTGCCTCCGGCAAATTCAAGATCAGCGGCTTGGTCTGGGGTGAGTACCAGCTCATCGAGTCCAAGGCTCCTGACGGATACGATCTCGACGCCACTCCGCACAAGTTCCGCATCGGCCCGCTGGAAGGCGACAACATCGCTGGCGATTGGTACGCGAACACCTACTTCAATACCGCAGATACAAGCGCTTACAACGAGCAGACCACGTTCACTGTCAATGGTGGCAACATCAAGAACAAGCCGGGAGTGATTCTGCCGGGGACTGGTGGAGCTGGCGATTATTGGATTTACGCGGCGGCTTTGGTGGCTGCGTTGATAGGTGTTGTTGCGGCTGGAATGGCCCTCAAGGTCAGGAGGCGGCAATGATGGAAGCGTCTAGGAGAAGGGGGAGTGGTCCGTAGCGTAGCGAACTCGCTGCCCTCTAGGCAATAACTGAATACGAATAACTCAAGATTCCAAAAATTTCAAACAAGAAAGAAAGGGAGAACAATGAATAAGGTTCTCAAGGGCCTCGTCGCTGTGGCAGCCACCGCGGCAATGGCCGTCGCCGGTTTCGCCGGCGCCTCCACCGCCATGGCGGCAGAGGGCGATGTTACTATCACCATTGGCTCGGAAACTACGCCTGCAAGCGTTGGTGATGTATACGCTGGCTATCGTCTGTTTGACGAAACTGAAGCCACTGTTGGTGAGAAGACCAATGTTGCATACCAGAAGCGTGCTGGCTGGGCTCACTATGATAAGGTTGCCGACGCAATTAAGGTTGTTGACAGCAGTTCTACCGTGGCCAAGGACAGCAAGGTCGATGACTTTGTTGATGCCATTGGCAAGTTCAATACTGATCAGATTAAGAAGTTCGCTGAAAGCCTCTATAAGTCGTTGAAGACGGCCAACGTTGATGCTGATGCTATTTCCGCTGCGGTTGCTGACGATGCGACGTCTACTACATTGACTGGCCCGCAGGGCTACTACCTGATTGTTCAGACGGTTGCGGCTAACGATAAGGGCAAGACCATGTCTGCTGTGATCGTCAACACTGCAGGTCAGTCCGGTGTGACTGTTTCTCCGAAGAAGGATACTGTCACGGTCAGCAAGAAGGTCCAGGAGAACCAGGATGGCGTCAACAACCCGGATGCTGAAAACTGGGGCACCGCCGCCGATTATAATATCGGTGATTATGTCCCCTTCCAGCTGACGGGTACTCTGCCTGCCGACTATGCCGACTACAGCAGCTATGCATATACCTTCCACGATACTGCCTCCGCGGGTTTGACGTTTGTTAACGATGCTGCCCACCCGGTGAAGGTCTATGCTGTTAACGGAAGCAATAAGGTTGAGCTTAAGGCAGACGCTACCAACGGTTATCAAGTTCTGACTAAGGGCATTAGCACTGGTGAGACCTTCAATGTGAAGTTTGCCGATCTGAAGAAGGCTCAGGCTGCCAATGATGACACTGTGAACATCGATAAGGACACTAAGATTGTCGTCGAATACTACGCTCAGCTGAACGCTAACGCTGTGCTTGGTGCTAACGGCAACCCGAACGAGGTCTACCTGGAGTTTTCCAACAACAAGTATGGTGAAGGCACTGGTAAGACCGAAAACCATAAGGTCACCGTGTTTACCTTCAAGCTGGAAGTCACTAAGTATGGTAAGACCGACAGTGGTAAGGAAGCTCTGAATGGTGCTGGCTTCACCCTGTACAAGGCTACCAAGGCGAATCCGACGGACAGCGATTACACCAAGGTTGGCGGAGAGGTTAAGAATCTCGATGGCAATGTCTTCGACTTCACTGGCCTCGATTCCGGCTACTACAAGATTGTGGAAACCACGACTCCTAAGGGCTACAACACCATCGACCCGATTACCTTCACTGTGACCGCTACCTATAATTCCGCTGATGAGCCGGGTACTCTGACTGACTTGACGGTAACTGATGTGAAGGTCGGCGGCGTTGCATCGGCTGAGCAGACGTTCACTGTTAACAAGGGAACCGGTGAGGCTGGCACTGCTCAGATCAAGACCGACGTGGTCGATATCCCAGGCAGCAAGCTCCCGTCCACCGGCGGCATGGGCACCGTGCTGCTGTACGTGGCTGGTATCGCCGTGTTCGTGCTTGCTGGCGCGACCCTGGTGATGGCTCTGCGTCGTCGCAACGCCTGATCCTCCGGATTCCATAAGAATCTGAAGTAACCATGCGAAACCCGTGAGCCGCGTTGACGCAAGTCAGCAGCGGCTCACGGGAATCGCAATACATAATTAAAAAACTAAAAATTAAATAATAACTGAACCCACATATGCTGGGCTGGACCACCTCAATCCCTTGTACACTGCCTAATTTTCTTGAGTATCCAGCCTGGCTCCATATATTTTCCGGTTTGCCGTTGGGGGCGAATCAAACATGCTTACTTTCCAATCCACAGAAGAGGGGTCGGCAATGAAGGAACGCACGATCGCAAGCCGCGTCATCGCCGCATGCTGCGCAATCGCCGCCACATTCGCCGCGGCAGCCTGTGCATTCACTACTCGCGATGCCGTCGCGGCGCCAACAACAGACTCTGCCAGCGGCAGCATCGCCATTTCTTACCAACATAAAAGCTCGGACTCCGACACTGGCGACGATTCTACCAACTTCGCCATTTCGGACGCCAGCTTCAACCTCTACAAAGTCGGGCAGATTCCAGCCAGCGGCGGCGCCACCTTCGAACCCGTCGCACCGTTCACCGACTCCACCGCCTACCCCGTCGACTGGTCGAAGATGACCGGCAAGGACGCGCAGGTGTGGCGAGACATGGCCAACACGCTCGCCGGACTCATCGCAGTGAACAAGCCCGACGCCACGGCAACCGGTGTCACCAACACCTCCGGGCATCTGACCTTCACCGGACTGTCCGACGGCCTGTACTTGGCCGTGTCCGACAGCGTTGACGTGAAGGTCGCCAACGCCTCCGGAAAGAACCAGACATGGACGTGCTCTTCCGGCAGCATGCTCGTCGCAGTGCCCGAAGACGGCGTCTCCGGCGGGTCGCGTGTGCTGAGTATCGAACCGAAAACCGAATGTGTGGCGCAACCGCCGAAAACCGTGGAACGCACCGTGCGTAAAATCTGGAATGACCGGAACAATTCTGACGGCAAGCGCCCCGAATCCATCACCGTGAAACTCCTGCGCGACGGCGAGCCCGTGGAAAACGTGAAGCTGAACGAGTCCAACAAGTGGACGCACACGTGGACGGATCTCGACGCGGACAACGAATGGACCGTGGTCGAAGCGGCGGTGCCCGACGGCTACACCACCATCTCCGATGTGGAAGGCGACTCCACTGAAATCACCAACACGCACACGCCACCCACCACGCCGGACCAGCCGCACACCGGCGCCGACGTGCAGCAGGCCGCTTGGATTGCCGTGGCCATCTTGGGCGCGGGTTTGGTGCTGCTGATCGTTGCCAAGACGGCTTTGCGGAAGCGGGCGTAGCATAAATAACGTGACGGATGAATCGGACGCCAAGCCAGCTGCGCAAGTCGAATTGGATGCGCAGGTTAAACCGGGTGCGCAGGTTAAACCGGGTGCCAAGCATAAGAAATCGAATGCGCTGCTCAATGTGATGATTGCCATTTCCGCAATCGCCATGATCGGCGCGCTGGGCCTCATCGCGTATCCGACATTCAGCGACTGGTGGAACCGCATGCACCAGTCATACGCCGTGGCGGGCTACGTGGAACAAACCAAAGACATGTCCGGCGCCGAACGCAAGGCCATGCTGAAAGCGGCGCACGAATACAATGAACGGCTCGCCGCGAACGGCGACCGCTGGCACATGACCGACGCGCAGAAGCGCGAATATGATGAAACGCTCGACGTGACCGGCACCGGCATCATGGGATACGTGACCATCCCGCGCATCAAAGTGAAACTGCCCGTCTATCACGGCACAAGTGACGGCGTACTGCAGATCGCCGCCGGACATTTGGCCGGCACATCGCTGCCCGTAGGCGGAGCGACCACGCACGCGGTGGTCTCCGGACACACCGGCCTGCCGTCCGCCCGGTTGCTGACCGGCCTGGACGAGCTGCAAAAAGGCGACACGTTCGCATTCCACGTGCTCGACGAAACCTACACGTACCAAGTGGACCAGATCTCAGTGGTGCTGCCGAGCGAAATCAGCAAGCTGAATATTGAGTCCGGGGCCGATTACGCGACGCTGATCACGTGCACGCCGTACGGTGTCAACTCACACAGGCTGCTCGTGCGCGGGCACCGGATTCCGAATCCGAAAGTGCCAGACAAGACGCAATACGACGAGCCGGGCGAAATGACAGCCGTGGCGGCTGTGGTGATCGGACTGCTCGTGTTTGTGGCTGGCTGCGCTTTTGTGGGGCTCGCGCGGCTATGGCGACGCTCCTGGATTGTGCGGCACGGGTTGTGCGCCGGGGCCGGCGCACACCATTCGTCTGGTGTTCGGGGGTAGTGTCTAGCCTAGCGCCGCCGCAGGCCGGTGACATCGCTTCTCCGGTGTGCGGGGGTGTGCGTCTGGTCGTGCTCGGTATGTGGTGCGTGGTGTTTGTGTGCTTGTGGTACGTGTTGCGTTTCAGTGTGTGTACTTGTGTTTGCGTGCGTGTGCATGTCTGATGTTGCGCAGGGGTGTTGTTGCGGTGCGCATATGGCCTGAATCGTGCTGAAGCATGGGTTGTGAGCGGATGGGGGTACGATTCTGGATGTTTCGGGCTGTTTTGATGTTGGGTGGCCTCCCCTTTTGCTCACGACTTGTGAGTTGGGCTGGTTTTGCTTGTCTGTGAGCGGATGGGGGTGTGATTCGGGCTGTTTTGGGTGCTTTTGATGCCTCTTTTCGCTCATGACTTGCGATTTTGTCGGTCCGCGCGCGGTCGTGTGCGTACGGGGGTGTGTGCAATGGGTCTTGCGTGGGTGTAGGCGCGCGGGTGTGCCGGTGTAGGCGTGGGTGTAGGCGTGCGGTCGTGGTTTTGGCTGGGTATCTGGCTTATAGATGGCGGATTCGGCCGGGCGTCCGGTGGTATCTCGCTTATAGGTGGCGGGTCGGTTTGGGCAATAGGTCGTTAGGGGGTAGCATGCATGCCCCCTAGATGTCTTGTTTCCGCAAGGGGCCGCCATCTATAAGCGAGATACCATCCGTCGATCCTGCGAATCCGCCATCTATAAGCGAGAAAGCGCGTGAACCGGGCGCTGCGGCGGCGAAATCGCAAAATTATGGAATCGGCTGATTACTGCGCGCGGCAGGTGGGTAGTATCGGGCGCGGAAGACGTGGAAGGAGCTGCCATGTGTGATGAAGGGGAAACTGCGGATCGGGCGGATGCCGTACGAACGGAATCGCAAAAGATGGAATCGCGAGCGGGGGAGACGGCGCTTGATGGGTCGGCGCGCAGCATCATCGTGCTGATTGTGGTCGGCATGTTGGTGGGCGTGCTGTCGGGCACGTTCGGCATCGGCGGCGGCACGGTGATCGTGCCCGCGCTCGTCTGGCTCGGCCTGTCGCAACGCAACGCGGCCGCCACGTCCACGCTGGCGATCGTGCCGACCTCCATTTCCGGTGTTGTTTCGTACGCGACCGGCGGACATGTCGACTGGCTCGCCGCGGTCCTGCTGTTCTGCGGTATGTTCGTCGGCGGGCAGATTGGCAGCTGGCTGCTGTCGCGGCTGCCGGAACTGGTGCTGCGGTGGATTTTCGTGGCGTTTCTCGTGTTCGTGGTGATCAATCAGGTGAGTTTTGTGCCGTCGCGCGACCACCAGATCGTCATGACGGTGGTGACCGGCATTGGCTTGGCGTTGCTGGGTGTGGTCATCGGCACGCTGGCGGGGCTGCTGGGCATTGGGGGTGGTGCGCTTGCGGTGCCGTCGCTGTCGATGCTGTTTGGCGCGTCCGACCTGGTTGCGCGCGGCACTTCGCTGTTGGCAATGTTTCCGAATTCGATCACGACCAGCGCGGCGAACTTGACGCGCAGGCTAGCGCATGTGAGGACCGCGCTGATCATCGGTGTGACCGCGGCTGTGACCGCACCGCTCGGTACGTGGATTGCGGGGGAGGTTTCGCCACGAGTTGGGGCGATTATGTTCGCCTGCTATCTGTGCGTGCTGCTGGTGCGGTCCGTGTTCGTGGCCGTAAAGGCCACGCGCGCGGCGCGGGTTGCGCGGGGCTGAGTGGCTCGGGCACTTTTCCCAATGGCTGTACGATTTAGTCGCGTGAGTGGTGCGTCAGAGGTGGTTTTTATCCAGTCACTGGGATTTTTGGCGTGTGAGTGGGGTCTGAGAGGTTGGATTTATCCAGCCAGTGGGGGATTTTGGCTTGTGGGGTGCGGTGGGGGTGTTGTTTGACGGAATATGGCGATTTTATTGGCCGTACTCCCCCTGTTCATACGGTGGATATGTTGCGGTCATCATATGGCGATGAGTGTTCATCTGCCGTTCTTCTGTAGTGCGGTGTGCGTTGGCTTGCGGCGCATAGCGTGGGCGGTGGCATCGAAAGATCCAAGCAATGCAGCCGCGGAAAGGTTCCGCGCAGCCGGAAAACATGGTCGAAACGGGCGTTACCTAACGGGCGCAACCGAAATGGCAGGTTGGACGGCACGGAAGAAACTGCATGGAAGAAAGAAGAAACATGAGCAAGCACAAAGCTTTGAAGGGCGCGATCGCAGCACTCGCCTCCGTCGCAACGCTCGGCGCGCTCGCCGCGCCGGCGCTCGCAGCTGACACCGCAACCACCTACAGTCCCAACGGCAAGTCTGTCTCGGAACTCGCCAAGCATGGCGGCGCGCAGCGCATCGCCACCATCGGCAACAAGAACGCGAAGAACGTCATCCTGTTCCTCGGCGACGGCATGGGCGATTCGGAAATCACCGTCGCCCGCGACTACCTGAAGGGCGCCAACGGCCACTTCGAAGGTCTCGACGCGGTCGGCCAGCCCGGCGCGCTCGGCGACGTGCAGGCCGGCACCGGTCAGTACACGACCTTCTCCGTCGGCAACGGCAGCAAGGACAGCGCCGTCGGCAAGGATGGCGACGGCAAGCTGGTCGCCAACCCCAACCCGGGCAAGCTTACCCCCGTAACCGATTCCTCCGCCTCCGGTTCCTCCTGGGCCACCGGCACCAAGACCTACAACAACGCCGTTGACGTTGATATTTACGGCAATCCGCAGCTGAACCTCTTCGAGCTGGCCAAGGCGGCCGGCAAAGCCACCGGCAATGTGACCACCGCCGAAATCCAGGATGCTACCCCGGCCGTGCTGGAATCGCATTCGTCCGAACGTGCCTGCTACGGCCCACAGGGCAAGACCGACGGCACGTCCAACAATGCCTCCAAGCAGTGCCTCATCAACCAGCTTAAGGAAAACGGCGGCATCGGCTCCATCTCCGAGCAGCTGCTCGACACCCGCGCCGACGTAACCATCGGCGGTGGTTCCAAGTACTTCCGTCAGACCGTGCAGGGCGGTGAATACAAGGGCAAGACCGTGTGGGAGCAGGCCAAGGAAATGGGCTTCCAGACCGTCGAGAACGATCCGGCTGCCATGAACGCGCTGCAGTACAAGGACGGCCAGCCAGTGCTCGCCCTGATGAGCGACGGTAACATGCCGACCAAGTTCAACCCGTCCAAGGCCACCGCCAAGGATCCAGCTAAGGACGCCAACCCGACCGTGTGCACCCCGAACGCCGACTGGCTCGGCAATCAGGGCTCCTCGCTCAAGGACATGACCAAGAAGGCGCTCGATTTGCTGAACGACAACCCGAACGGCCAGAAGAACGGCTTCTTCCTGCAGGTCGAGGGCGCCTCGATCGATAAGCAGGACCACGCAGGCAATGCCTGCGGCCAGATTGGCGAGACCGACGACTTCGACCAGGCCATTGCCTACGCCATGCAGAACGTGGACCTCACGAACACGCTGGTGATCGTCACCGCCGACCACGCGCACACCTCCCAGATCCTCAACGCCCAGCCGGCCTACGCGCTGTCCACCGTGCTGAAGACCGCTGATGGCAACAACATGGTCGTCTCCTACGGCACCGCCCAGGACGATTCTCGCGATGCAGACGGCGGCTACAACGGCGGCGACATGGAGCACACCGGCACCCAGCTGCGTATCGCGGCTTCCGGCCCTGGCGCACAGCGCGTCATCGGCCTGACCGACCAGACCGACAACTTCTACACGATCGCCGGCGCTCTGGGACTGGCCACTTCCACCGAATCGCAGAAGGCACTGTCTGACAACGGCACTGTGAAGGTCTCCGCTGCCGACGGCAAGTTCACCGCGGACGTCGACGGCTTCAACGGCGACGCTGTGCTCAGCTACGAGCTGAAGGACAAGAACGACAAGACCGTGGCCGCGTCCGATTCCTCCACTCCGCTCTCCGGCGTGCGCGTCAAGACCGCACAGACCACTCCGATCGCGCTCGACGGCGTGACCGAAGGCTCTGAATACACGCTCACCGTCACCGGCCGCCAGTCCGGCAAGGCCGTGACCGTCGACTTCCAGGCTCCGGCCGCCAACTCCGCCGACAAGAACAACGGCAAGCCGGGCGCTGACAAGAACGGCGTGATCGCTTCCGGCAAGGTCAACAACGATACGAAGGCCGGCCCGTTTGGCGCCGCACTGCTTGGCAAGACCGGCACCGCTGTGCTGGCTGCGGCTGTTGCGATCGCCATGCTGGTTGCCGTCGCGATGCTCATCAAGACCGCGAAGGCCGCCAAGAACGACCGCTGATTGGCTGAATAACCTCCGATAATCCCCAAAACCGCCGCCGCTGAGATGCTCCCCAGCGCCGGCGGTTTTGGGTTTTGCGCAAAGTTGAGTGAAGTGCGCTCAAGAATTTTTGCGATTTTGGGAATAATAACTTGCGATTCAAAGTTGAGTGGTGTAGGCTCAAGTTTTGGAAAGCATGAGAGACGGCAATCCGGAAACGGCGATCCGAAACTCGAGCGAAGAACGAAAAGAACGTATAGCGAACCTATTGCAAAGGAGACCAAATATGGGACGCGCAGTTGGCATCGATCTGGGTACTACCAATTCCTGCATCGCAACTCTTGAAGGTGGCCAGCCCACCGTTATCGTGAACGCCGAAGGCGCTCGCACCACGCCGTCGGTCGTGGCTTTCAGCAAGTCCGGCGAGATTCTGGTCGGCGAAGTCGCCAAGCGCCAGGCCGTCACCAACGTCGACCGCACCATCAGCTCCGTCAAGCGCCACATGGGCACCGACTGGACTGTTGAGATCGACGGCAAGAAGTGGACCCCGCAGGAGATTTCCGCCCAGGTCCTGATGAAGCTGAAGCGCGACGCCGAAGCCTACCTTGGCGAACCGGTCACCGACGCCGTCATCACCTGCCCGGCATACTTCAACGACGCCCAGCGTCAGGCCACCAAGGACGCCGGCACCATCGCGGGCCTGAACGTCCTGCGTATCATCAACGAGCCGACCGCAGCCGCACTGGCTTACGGCCTTGAGAAGGGCAAGGAAGACGAGCGCATCCTGGTCTTCGATCTCGGCGGCGGCACCTTCGATGTGTCCCTGCTGGAAATCGGCAAGGACGACGACGGCTTCTCCACCATTCAGGTGCAGGCCACCAACGGCGACAACCACTTGGGCGGCGACGATTGGGACCAGAAGATCATCGACTGGCTCGTCGGCGAAGTCAAGAACAAGTACGGC
>ERZ894196.134-NODE-134-length-26000-cov-11.643477_pt1 | contig 26000 bp, 26 predicted proteins | sample MGYA00380284_ERZ894196 | MGnify/ENA primary metagenome ERZ894196 (study PRJEB32331, sample SAMN06328427) | human gut metagenome | biome: human gut microbiome; feature: stool | host: Homo sapiens | collected 2011-10-21 ...
CAGCTCAAGGGCGCGGTCGAGCGCATCCTCGCCGGTCTGCGCATCACGGACGTGACGTTCGAGGCCGAGAACGAGAACCCGTCCTATCACCCCGGCCGCTGCGCGAAGGTCTACGCCGGCGGCAAGCTGCTGGGCGTGCTCGGCCAGATCCACCCGCTCGCCGCGGCGAACTACGGCGTGGACGCGGAGCTCTACACCGCTGAACTCCGGCTCGACGGCATGCTCGCCGCCCGCGGCGCGACCCCGGTCTACACGCCGCTGCCGCGCTTCCCGGCTGTGACGCGCGACGTCGCCATCGTCTGCAGCGCGGACATCCCGGTCGCCAAGCTCTCGGCGTGCATCCTCGCCGCCGGCGGGCAGTATCTCAAGGGCTGCGAACTGTTCGACGTGTACACCGGCGCGCCGATCCCGGCCGGGTACAAGAGCGTCGCCTTCTCGCTGACGCTGCGCGCCGACGACCAGACGCTCACCGATGAGCACGCCGAGGAGACGATGCAAAGCGTTCTCAAGGCACTCAAGGAGACCTTTAACGCGGCCATCCGCTGAACGGCGTCAAAATTTGGAATATTTTAAGAAATATTTCAGAACTTTTTTTGAAAACAGTTGGGAAATTGACTTTACAGTCTTGTGTTTTTTGGTATAATGAGCACAAGAACTCGTATAAGGGAGGGCTTCGCATGGAAGACGCAACCAGACGGTTTAATGCGATCGACAACAAAACAGAAATGAAGGAGATCCTCACTTCCGTGTATCATTCCCTTGTTGTCAAAGGATACAACCCGATCAACCAGCTCGTCGGCTACATCCTCTCAGAGGATCCGACGTATATCACCAACTACAACAACGCCCGCAGTCTCATCTGCCGCCTTGACCGCGATGAGCTGCTGCAGGAGCTGCTGACCAGCTATCTGGACAAATAAGCAGCGCACGAAACGAAAAAAGCCTCTGCCGGCCGGCAGAGGCTTTTTCTATACACAGATAACGCATCCGCACGCACCAGACGCGCAACCGCAGCTCTTTCGATTGCGATGAGGCTGGTGCCGGTCTCATAGCGCGCGTCATGATGAGATCGAGCGCCTACTGCACGTCGGTGAGCACCAGCTCTGTTCCGGTGATGACCGCGACGGTTTTCCCGTCCTGCGCGCAGGATTCCATCTGCATAGTGAATGTTCTCCTTGCATTGTGGGATAAAAAAACGCCCTTGTCAATGACAAGAGCGTTTTGGTTGCTGTATTTGCCCCAAACGGTGCGTGGGGGCAGGGTATTTGCCCCAAAAGTACACCAGCCAATATCATAGCAAACTGAGTATATCTCGTACTCCTATGTCTTTTTCTAAAGATAAAAGGATGTAAGGATACAGATAAGACATTCCTCTGCTCATTACAGAATTCACATGACGAAAATGATACCGCCGGCAACAACTGTCCAAACCCCCATGGAGCGAGCGCTAGAGGAGAGGGTATGCCGCGATACAATGATAAATCATCCTTTCCGCGTGGAGCGGATATCATTGAAGGCGCTGCCTCTCAACAGCCTTTCTGCTGTTTTGAGACAACGCCTTTGACTCATATCAGATTTTTTCTTCCACGGTTTTGCTGTCGTGGTATTTGATGAGAGTGTCGTAGAGCTTCTCAATGAGTTTCATGTCCGCATTGGTCATATAGGCAAGAAACAGCAGACCGAAAAGGGCTGCAGCCACAATCAGAACAATCCAGTACCAGGCCATTTTTTATCCTCCTTTACCAGCTTAGTGCGTCTTCGTAATCCAACAGCGTTGGATCCAGCGGCTCTTCCCGCAAGACGGTGATCATGTATTGGTTGAAGGCTTCCCGCATCTCGCGGCGGGAAACGGTGCGGGGGTCCATAACATCGTGGGGAACCCAGATGAGGTGAATGCCCCGCTCCCGCGCCTGATCCTCAAACAGGCCGTGCAGACCGCCCACGTTCTTGCAGGATACATGGTCGTACATGATGACGATGTTCACATTGAACTTTTCGCACATCTTCCAGCACTCATCCAGCAGATTCACATAGCCGCCATTGGTGTGGGAACGCATCATCATTTTTTCGTAGCAGCGAACCAGATCCGCAAGGGCCTGTTCCTTGTCACCAATGGTGATGGGCAGATAACTGAGCATGGCCTCCATGTCGTTGACACAGGTGACACCCCAGCAGTGCTGTGTCCAATAGGTGAAATTGGTGTAATAATGGGCGGGGCAGGCCCAGACAATGCAGCGGTATTTGGGCTTGTTGGCATCTGCCGCCTTGTCCTGCTCATAACCTTTCAGCATCATCTTTGTGACCTTGCGGTCGGTCTTGAGCATGAACTCATCCATACAGGCGGCGGCCATGAACTCATATTCCCGCTGAAGAGCAAGGGCGGCGCCGCAGACCTGGGGATAATCGGTGCAGTTCACATCCCACTTTTCGATCATGCAGAGGGAGCTCTCGTTGTACATTTCGGCGTTTTTCCAGAAAGCGTCCCAGTCCCACTTGACATTGAACTGCTGCTCCAGAAAGGCGATGCCTTTTTTCAGATTCTTCACCGCATAGGTCTGCACTTCCGGCTCATTCACCCGCTGTGGCGGGGTGATCTGGAAGGAGGGCAGGTCTTTGAAGTGGCGTGTCATGATATTGGTCTGGGAAATGGCGCCGTCGCAGGGCATGGAGCTGGTGAAGTAGCACTTGCCTACGCGGGGATAGTCGTCCACAACGGCGCAGCCGCTTTCTGCAGCCGGTTCCGGGCAGACATCGGCGGGCAGACCCAGATGCTCCATGGCGTCGATGTAGTACATACTGGCGTTCTGATCCACCTCCGAGGGCAGACCGATGGCAAACATGGCAATATCGATCCACTTGACCGTTGGAAAGCCCATCATGATCAGGTGGGGGGTCATCTCGTCGAACATCACGGTGTTCTCCCGCAGCTTTGCGGCCCGCTTGCTGTTGGGGCGCAGGTTCTCGTCTCTGACGATGATGTCGCGCACGCCGAGAACCGAGTTGTGCAGAACCGAGAAGAACTGGTTGTGGGCATAGCGCAGCTCCTTGCCGCGCAGACCCATGGTGTGCCGGTCCACCATGTGTGCGGCGGTGAGATAGGACACCATCCAACGGTAGCGCATCATGGCTTTTACCATGAGGATGGGGTGACAGCCCAGCTTTACGGCCATGAAGCCGTAGAGATAGAGCCAGCGGAAAAAGTCGTAAAAGGTGTCCCGGAAGCCGCGCCATTCGCGGGCGCGGAAAGCACGGTGATTGGCGTCGTAGAACCGGCCCAATCCCTTGCCGGTTTTGGGGTTATACGCCATGTTATTTCTCCTCCTTTCGGGCTGCGCGAAGTTTCTTCATCTCAATACTCTCCACAAAAGCCTGCACTCTGGTGCGAAGCTGGCCGCTCTGTCCCACGATATAGGGTCTGTCGATGGAGAGAACCTGAATCCCGTATTCTCTGGGCATGATCTGGTTGGCAATGACCCGCTCATAGGACCAGTAGGTGCAGAACTTCATCTGCTCATAAATGGCGCCGTCCGCCCTGAAATCCCTGACGAGCTGAGCCACATGGTCATTGCGGTATTTGACCCTGTGCAGAGAGCTCTGGCGGGGGCACTCAGTGTTTTGCAGATACCAGCGGCAGACCTGAGTCAGGGCGTCCTCCTGCTCGGAAAGCGCAATCTCCTGCCGGCCGGGAAAGCTGCCGTAGCAGAAGCGATCCGCCACCACCAGAGCGCCGCAGCTCTCGATCAGACCGATCAAATTGGGGTCATCAATTTCGGAGCCGACCACTGCCACCCGAACCCGGTAATTTTTTTCAGGATCAACCTGGCGGGTCCGAATTTCTTCCAGCGTTTCCCGCAGCAGAGGCAGAATCAGCCGCTTGGGACAGGTATAGCTCACCAGAACCAGGACAGCAAACTCATAGCCGGTGATGGGCGGAATGTCCAGCTTGCGCAATTCCCCGATCTCCGTGAGGATGCGGCAGACCTCGTTATGTTCCCGGACTGCCGCACGGATGGCGGCATCTGAAGTGTCCACCCCATAGTTTTCCCGCAAAGGCTTCAGGATCTTTCGGGAGACCTGTTCACAGATATGCTGGTGATGGCGTTGTGATGCCATTTCACGGCTCCGCGCTTTGTCTTCACGCCATCGGCTTCGAGGCTGTGCATGATCTGCGTGATGGTGGAGCCGTTCAGGTATTCTCGGTATATGCGCCGGATGATCTCAGCTTCCTCTTCCACAATGGCGTACACGGCTCTACCGTCTTCGTCCTTGCCAGCCTTGCGGTAGCCCAGCATCAGGCCGGTGTTGATGGTGACCTCGCCCTTCTCAAATTTTTTCTGGTAGGCCCACTTGATGTTGTTGCTCATGGTGCGCGATTCCTGTTCGGCCATAGCTGCAAGGATTGTCAGCAGCACCTCGCCTCCGGGGGTCAGGGTGTCGATGTTCTCCGACTCGAATTGCACGGACACATTCATGTCTCGCAGCTCCCGAATGTAGTTCAGGGCGTCCACAGTGTTGCGGGCGAAGCGGGATACGGATTTTACCATGATCTTCTCGATTTTGCCCGCGCGGCAATCCTCGATCATCTTCATGAATTCCGGGCGTTTTTCGGCTTTGGTTCCGGTGATACCGGGGTCGGGATACACTCTCACGAATTCCCATTCTGGGTTGCTTTTTATCAGATTGGTGTAATGTTCTACTTGTCGCTCGAAGCTGTCTTCCTGCTCTTCCTTGTCGGTAGATACACGAGCGTATGCCGCTACCTTCAGCTTCTTTTGTACTGTGGCCTCTTCGAGCTGCACGACCGCGATCTGCGGCATAGCTCTGACGACTCTTCTTGCTGCCTGTGCCATGGTTATGCCTCCTTTGCGTTCCAGCCGGGTTTGTTGCCCGGTGCGCCATTGCTGTATTCCAGCGTGATCTCCACGCCGTTATAGAACACGAAGGACACCGTGCCTTTTAGCACAATGACCTTCGTGAGGAATTTCTTTACTTTTTCGGGATCGTATTCGGTTATCACCATGTACTCTGCTTCGGTGACTTCTTTGCTGGTCTGCTCGCAGATTCTATCCGTGAGCTCCGCTATTTCGGCCTTGAGCTTTTTCTGCTCTGTCCGGAAGGCCGCGTCCGGAATCAGGTGCTTCAGAGCGAGACAGGCCAAGTCTCGCTCTTCATCCTGCAGGGTCTTCACGCGGATCTCCATGGCTCTGACGGAATGGCCGCAGGGCCGCTCGATCACGAAGCGGTTATATGCCTCCACGAATTTGTCGCAAAGGACGTCTTTCTGCTTTCTGACCCGTGAAGCGTTCCCAGCGTTTGACTGCTACATCGCAGTATTCCGGCGACTGCTCCATCGCGTAACACACACGCTCCAGCTGCTCACAGGCAATGATCGTGGTGCCGCTGCCGGAGAAGGGCTCGACGACGATATCTCCGCGATCCGAATGCATTTTGATGCATCTCCACGGCAATTCCACCGGAAACATAGCGGGGTGTTCCTTGTTTGCTCTGACCGTAGTCATCTCCCAGATACCGGCATAGCCCCAGTTTTTACGTTCCTGCTTACTCAGCCGTTTGACGAACTTATATGCGTGACCGGCAAATGCCGACAGCCACACATACTCCTGATCGTTGTATTCCGCATCGCCGTTCTGCGAGAAAGCGGAAATGTACTCGTATTGCTGAACAGGCTTGTTCGTCACAAGGTGGTAGGGCCCGACACCGAAGTTCATGCCTTGCTTTTTCCATATTCTGATCCAGATCGGACGGAAACCGCACTTTGCAAACATATCCATTGAATACATGCTGGTAGGCTCGATGAACTGTGTGCCGGTAGAATAGAGGTCACCCAAATTCCAGCAAGCCCGTCATGGTTACGTCAAATTCGCTGCCGTCAAATTCAGTGAGCAGGGATGCCAGCTTATCTCTGTCCCATTCACCCTGAATTTTGTTGAGGGCAATGTTCAGCGCCTTCTCGCCCATATCGTCGAGATCGACGATCACGCAATCTACCTCGGTGTAGCCGAGGTTCTTCATAACGGTGAGACGCTGGTGCCCGCCGATCACGTTGCCGCTGCGTTTATTCCAGATGACCGGCTCGACATAGCCGAACTCGGTAACACGCATTTTGCCGGTCGTGACTTCCTACGGTAGCTCTCTGCGAAGCGTCGGAAGTACGGCTCCAAATCCTGTTTGGGGTTATCCCACGCAAAATGAATGCGCTTTACCCGCATCTTGTTCAGCTTGTCTGCGACTTCCTCGTTGGTGAGGCGAATGTCGAAGCCCTGACTAATCGTGACCATCGCCCGACTGTCTATAAGCTGATCCAGCAGCTCCATGCGCTGGGGGCAAGCCAGCAGGTTCGGGTCGAGGAGGACAATGTTTTCCTGCCCGCTCCAAAACTCGCTGAGATCAGCGACCTTTTTACTTTGCAGACCTTCCTTATCTCCAACAACACAAAACGCGCAGTGCCGAGGGCAACCACGTGTTGGTCGACGGTGTATACCTTCGCCAGCGAGACTATCTTATTCATCTGGGAATTTGCATATCTGCCGTTCTGTTCACGGATCATGGCGATAAAGGCTTCAATGTCCTCCACATCATCAAAGACCCGCCGTATGGCATTTTCTCCGACTGTTTCCATATCTATGGCATCATCTTTGTATGGAATATCTCCGCCTTCCTCAGCCGACTTCCGGCATTTGTGGATCAGCTCGCCGGTGTCTGCTTTGTAGAACATAAGCAGGCCATCGTTTTCTTCTATGCGTATCGTGTCATACTGTTTCACGCGGGAGTGTGGCAGCTCATATTTGCTCCAATCGTATATAACAGCGTGCTTGTCCGATACCGCGCGGATCGCCACCTCAGCATCCTCGGTCTGTAATTTGGTCAGATGTTTGGATTCCTCCCGGAACAATTCCCTCGGCGCTTTCCGTGTGCGCTCATGGGTAGTCCCGTTGCACTCCTTATCCAGCCACTCCAGTGCCGCGCTGTTCAAGGAATCTATACCGGTATACAGCCTGCCCTGCAAAAAGCCTTCTTTTACATAGCGGACGAAGCTCTCAACCTTGCCTTTCGTCTGCGGGTCGCTCTTGTGGCAGAGTACAACGCTGAAACCCGCCTTGCGCACAAAGTCTTCAAACTCCGGCACCAGTATGATATTGCCGTACTTTTCGCTGATAACAAACAGCCTATCCTGGTCATACAGGATTGTCTGCGTCCTGCCGCCAAAATACCGGAAGGCAAACTTGTGGGCGTCAACGGCGGTCTTGGTACGGAAAGGTTCACGGCTGAAATACACGAAGCGCATCCGGCTGTATGACAGCACCATGCAGAAGAAGTACACGCGGATATTGCGGTCGTACATAAGGCCAAACGCACGCTGTGCTGCTTCGATTACCATATTCGAGTATTCACAATCGAATGTTTTACCGCCTACAATGTCAATTTTCCCCTGAAGGACCTTGTTCTCTAGCTCTCCGTTTAATATTTTCGGGATGTATATATAGTTGAAAATAGAAGAGCTATCCCTGCCTCTACAATCACTGCACAGGTATTGATCATTGGCACCTCCGAAAAAAGAAAGAGAGCTTCCACAGAAGCCCTCTTCGAGAACAATGTTTCAAGGGAAGGCTGTCAAGCGCTGAGCTTGATCCTTCGCATCATTGCTCATATTATTTTGTCTTAATCCCTCTATCGCAAGCGCTCCACGCCAATTCCGCACGAAACCGCATGAAATTGAACCAAGCCGCACATAGCCCCTCATCCCTCAACAAAGCGCTTGCCCAGATACATGGGTCTGGCAGAATAATCAAAGTTCCCGCATACAAGCTCAATTTTCACACAAGGATAAAGCTTTTCTATTCTCTCCCTAAGCTCTGCCTCATTTATTTTTGCCACACAGCACAGCTCTATCCTAAGCTTGTCCTTAAATTCGGCCCGGAAGTCAACAACTCCGTCAAATGAAAAAACTATGCTGTCAAGCTGCTCCATGGAGATTTTACCCTCTTTTCTTATCACCCGGTCAATACGCCTTGTAAGGCCGCCGCAGGGGCAGGCTGGCATTATGCGCGTATAATCCCCGGTGCGGTAGCGGATAAGGGGCATGGCTTCAAGACCAATGGTAGTAATTACCAGTTCGCCAAACTCTCCTTCGGGCAAAACATTGCCTTTCCCGTCGATTATCTCGGGAATGATATGGTTTTCCCGAAGATGCATCCCATCAAAGGCCGGGCAGGTAACAGCGCCGCCCAGACCACATTCCCGGCTGCCATAATGGGGGTAGAGCCTTGAGCCCAAGGCCTTTTCCAGTGCCTGCATGACCCCCTCCGGGCAGGCATCGCCTGATACCAATGCCCGCCTTATGGGAAAACTGTTGCCGTACACACGGCACAGGCCCAGCAGCGTTACCGGAAAGCCTATATAGGTTTCGGGCTGAGTTTCTTTTACCGTTTGGCAAAGCTCCGCCCAGCTTTGACCAAATCCGGCTTTTACGGGAATTGCCCCAAGCCGCTCCACCGCTTTTGCAATCAAATCTCCAAGCCCGAAGGGGCCGGAGAAGGGGAAAGCAATAAGACATTTTTCCCCGGCGGAGAGCATTTCGGAAATGCCGGCGGCGAAAAAGCCCACGGTATGTTCGGTATCTCTATCGGTGTAAAATACTCTTTTGGCAGGCCCGGTAGTACCGGAGGTGGCACCGGAGATGACCCGGCTCACCTCAGACTGAGAGGTGAGCAAAAAGCTCCCCGGGTTTTCCGCCAGCATTTTTGCTGTGGTAAAGGGCAGATTTTCAAGTTCCTTAAGGCTCTTTACAGATTCGGGATAAGCTTTCCCCATATCGTGAAGCCGCTTTAAAGTTTCATTGAGCTTTTTAAGCTGCAAAGCATCCAAGGCCTCCCTGTCAAGCACGGGGAGGCCTTCGACTTCCTGTATCCAGTTTTCAAGCTTTGTTTTTCTCATTTTCTGTAAAGAGAGTTTCCGTCAACATCGGTCAGATTATATGCGCAGAAGGGCACCATGCCCTTCTCCGAATCCGCCTCGCAGATGTAGCAGCGGCGAAGTCGGTCAAGGTCAAGATTATAGGCGTCCTGAAAGACCATGCCGGAGACAGTGAAGGTGCTTTCAACAATCTGTTGGAGAAATTCATCAAGAGACGAAGTGGCCTCATCACCGTCACAGCAGGAGACTTTCCCGCTCCACTGCTGAGAGACAAAATCCCTGGCCTCGCTGCTTTTTACACAGCAGCAGCCGGTATTCTTCCTCTTGGGCAGGGGCTTTAGGCTGCCATCGGGGAGCTTTCGGTAACTGGCGTGGAAGGAGCAATAAGGGCTTTCCGCACCGCCGCCGCCGAAATGGGAATACTGCATAAGCCCATCGGTCTGCTCCTCGATGCGGCGAAGCACTGCGGGAATGGTCAGACGGATTTCCGGCGCTTCAAGAGAGCAGCGGCCGAAATAGGATATGGGCTGAATATGCACGCCCCGCACATGGGGGGCATTATCCAGGGCGAAGCGGATTATATCTCCAAGCTCACCGTCGTTTACGCCGGGGGCCACCGTAGGCACCAGCACAACGGGCAGGCCGGCTGCGCGGCAGTTTTCTATGGCGCAGAGCTTAGTTTCCGCGAGAGACGCGCCTCTCATAGTTATGTAAACCTCATCTTTGAGACTGTCAAACTGCAGAAACACTGTACTTACCCCGGCCTTGGCCAAATGCCGGGCATAGCCTGCCTCATTTGCAAGGCGCAGGCCGTTGGTATTGAGCTGGAAGAAGCTGAAGCCCTTTTCCTTGCCGAGGGCAATTATTTTGTCCAAATCGTCCCGGACCGTAGGCTCGCCGCCGGAGAGCTGAATGTTGAAGGGGCCGCCGTGGGCCATCAGCATATCGTACTGCTTTGCGATTTCTTCAAGGCTCAGGTCTTCCTCCGGACTTTCCTCCCCAGCTGAGGCAAAGCACACCGGGCAGCGGAGATTGCAGCGCTTTGTCAGCTCCAGAAGGACGCAGCAGCCGTCCCGCTCATGGTTCTGGCAGAGGCCGCAGTCATAGGGGCAGCCCTCTTCCACCGGCTTTGCCCGCACCGGCACCACCTTGCCGTCGGCATCGTTTTCTGCCCAGGCCTTATAGCTCTCCAAATCGCCCTCCCAGATAAGAGTGCGGAAGCTGCCGTGTTCCCAGCAGCGCTTTTCCATATAGATATTGCCGTCTTCACCAAGCACCTTGCTTGCGGGAATCCTTGCAAGGCAGACGGGGCATACGCTCAATGCTTTACCGATAATCATTATAAAAGACCTTTTCTTTCCAGTATCTCAAGGCATTTTTCGTAAACTGCCGCAATAATCTGCGGGCAGTACTGCACCTTCTTGGCCGGGCTTGTGCCCACAATATCCCGGCAGTCAATGCTGCCGTATTCAAGCGTCATCTCTTCCTCAAACCAGCGGGCAAACTCACCGATGGCGCTTTTATGATGCGGGCTGTCATAGTCCGTGTCACCGGGCTTGCCGGTGAAATTGGAGATCATGCAGCAGCCTGCCGCCATGCAGCCGCAGACATCTCCGCTGCTGCCTATACCGCCGTTTAAGCCCTGCATCATCCGCACAAGCTGGGGGTTTTCCTCCCCGGTGGTATCCAGCAGCAATATGGCCAGTATCTGGCCGCAGGCATAGCCGTAGCGGCTCAGCTCCATTATTCTCTCTTCAAGGTCCATTCAATCACAGCCTTTCGCATATAAAAAGTACGTAGCTTACTTTTTTCCCCGTGGGAAGACAATTGCTCTCGTCCCGCCAGAGTGCTTCCAGATAATACTCCTTCCACTCATCCGACATATCCTCCATATGCCGCACCGCAAAGCCCGCCGCGCGTACCTCGCTCAGCAGCTTTACAACATCTCTCGTCACATCGGAGAACACCAGCTTGCCGCCCTTTTTCAGCATACGGCCCGCCTCCTTCAAAGCCCCCGGCACATCGCCGCTGACAAAGAAGCTGCACTGGCTGATAATAGCGTCAAAGCTTTCCCCGGCATAGGGGGCTTCAAGATAATCTCCCTTTATAACTTTCTCACCGGAGGGCTCAAGGTCGATGCCCTCTGCCTCATAGCCCAGAGAGCGCAGCAACCTGACCGTTTCGCCGGAGCCGGCACCCATGTCAAGCCATCTGGCAGGGGGCATCACAAAGGATAGCTCTATAAGATAGCGGCTGTGTTCCTCGCCGCCGGGATGTCTTGTCATCACTTGTCCTCCAATGCCTTTTCAACGGAGAGAACCTTACCCAAGGCCAGCTCCTCCGGCACATACACAAAGCCGCAGCCGGGGCACACCGGCAGCTCAACGGGAAAACCGTTATCCAGATACATGAACTTTGCCTTGCCCTTTTGCAGCTTCATTTTACATTTGAGGCACATGAGCTTGCCTTCCGGGTCAATAGTGTAATAATTCTTGTCTGCCATTTTACTGCCTCCTGTCAGCGGTTGAGAATGTTCATGCGGTGGCTGTAGGCGCTGTATACGCGGTAGCCGGTTTCGGTCTCCCTGTATTTGACCCAGAAGGTCACATTGCCAAGCCTTGCCCTTGTGACATAAAGGCCGCTTTCTTCATCCAAAATGGCTTCTCCCGTCTCCCGGAGGCTCTGTATAACGCGGGTAACATCGCTTTTGAGTATCATTCTGTCGTCCATCATCGCTTCGGCGGCAGGGGTATATCCTATTTCAAAACCAAGGTCCATTTCTTCAATATCCTCTTTCCAGACTTCTTTCAGCAGCTCATTTTTAAGGCTGAGTCGGTTGTAGCGCTTGGCACTTATATCCGGGCAGTTATCTGCCGAGCTGCCATAGACCAGCTCCAGCAGGTGCATGGACTCTCTGCCCTCTCTGGCAAAGCGGTCACGGCAGGCCATGCAGTAGCTAAGATAGGGAAGCTCTGAGCGCTCAAGGCACTTTTGGGTCATTTCCTTTGCCACTTGGCGGTTAGTGTACTGGGTAAGACCGCCGTAGCCGCAGCAGGGGGATTTATCCCCACTGTATTCGGTCTCCTGAATTCGGCAGCCGAGAGTCTCTGCGATGCGGCGGATGCTCTGCTGAGTATCGGCATCGCCTCTTGCGCCGCAGGAGTCATGCAGGGCCATGGGCTTATTTGCCCTTTTTGCCTTTTCCGGCAGACCGATATTTTCCAGAACAGTCCAGATACCGGTCACATTCCCGCAGTCATGGGACTTAAGCTCCTTCATGCAGCTGGGACAGCCAGCAATTATGGTGGGAGATCCAAGCTCAATGAGCTTATCATTGAGAAATTTCACCGTCTCATCATACATCTCATAGCGCCCTGCCCAGTTGCAAATTGCACCGCAGCAGCCCAACATCAGGGCAACGCCGCCTTCAAGTCTCTCACACAGGTCAAGGTAGGCCGCCCTCACCGTGGCAGGGGCAATGGCCGTGGCCTGACAGCCGGGGAAAAACACATATTTGCACTTATCGTGGCCCGGCTGCTTTCGGCAAAGGAAGGCCTCACCATTGGAAAAGACCATGTCCATCAGCGCAAACTCATGGGGTGCAAGGGGCATTTTGCCGGTAAAGACCATGTTCTGCCTTGCCATGTGGCAGACCTCTGCCATGTCGTAGCCGTTGGGACAGAGCACGGAGCACTGACCGCAGAGGGAGCAGGCATTGATGGGCTTATTCATCATGTGGTCGCCCATAATGATAGATACATTGTTGTATATCTCCCTCGTCAGCATCCGGGGGAACTTTTTATAGTGCTGCAAATAGGCGCAGCCCTTGACGCACTCATCGCAGCGGCACTGGATGCAGCGCTTTGCCTCGGATATGGCGCTTTCTCTGTCGTTAATCTCGATGCGGCTTGAACTTTCAACTCCCTCAAGGGAGGTATAAAGCCTTGTCTCAACGGACCCTTCCTCGCCTCTGGTGTTGGCGGGATCAAGGTTTTGCACCATTCGGTCAACGGAGATGGCGGCTTTTTTTGCGCCGAAGGCAGCATCGAGCACGCCCTCAGTTTTGCCGGTCACCAGTCTGTGCTCCCGACACACCATCACAGCCTCATCGACCGTGAGACCGGGATGGATTTCCTCCGCCGCAGCATAGGCGGCACATACTATGTCATATCTATCAGCGTTTGCGGCAAAACACGCTGCCGCATCCGCGTTAAATTCAAATTTAATGTCTGCCCTTGCAATATCACCCAGAGCGGCATTCAGCGAGGCCTCAGAAAGCCAGGGCGCGCAGGCAGAAAGAAGCTCTGCTTCATCAGTCTGAGAGCAGTAAAGGATGACGGGGTACATTTTTCTCGCAAGCTCACCAGCGAGAAAAACAGAGAAAAGATCCGCCCCGAACACGGCACAGCGCTTTGTCTTTTTTCTGAGAAGTCCCCGCTTTTTCGGCGGCTCACCGTAAGCGGCGGCAGCGGCCTCCAGCTCACGGACGGAAATGCCCTCTCCCAGCTCACACAGCTTGCACTTTCCTTCGCAGGGTGCTTCACAGCCGGCAGACAGGATATGAGGGAAGGGTGTTATTTTTTCATATAGTGCCAGAGCCTTGTTGAAGTCACCTGCGGCTATGGCATCCACCATGGCCTTGGTATCCAGCTTCAGGGGGCAAGCGGCATTACAGTAGGCAGGCTGCTCATGGACGCAAAGGCTTTCCCTTGCTTCAAGCTCTTCCTTTGTGAATAGCCGCTTCTGGCGGTATACATGAGTTGAGGCTCTTTCTTCGATTATCATGTGTTTTCCCCCTGTAGATTTTAAGGGTAGAGGCGGGTATTTTACCCGCCTCTACATTATAACATACTATTTAACGCTTGTGAATTACTCCAGCTCTTTGAGAGCAGCCAGAACTACCTCGGGCAGAGCGGGAACGCGGGTGATACGAGCGCCGGTGGCGTTGTAGATAGCGTTCAGGATTGCGGGGTGAGGAGCATCCAGAGGAGCCTCGCCGCAGCCGGCTGCGCCGTAGGGGCCATTGGGACGGTAGGTTTCAACATAGTGCAGCTCGATGTCATCGGGAACATCGTTGGGATAAGGAATACCGCACTTGAGAAGGCTGGTGTGCTTGCTGAGATCCTCGAAGTCCTCAGTGAGAGCAAGACCGATGCCCTGTGCAAGACCACCGTAGAAGTTGCCGTCAACAAGGAGCTTGTTGAGGATGGTACCAACATCTGCAACGCAGGTGAACTTCTCAACCTTTACCTTACCGGTCTGAGTGTCAACACGGACCTCAGGCAGGAACAGGGTGTACATGTAGGTTGCGAAGGGCTCGCCCTGAGAGGTGGCCTGATCCACGGGATGGGTTGCACAGTAGTCGGTGACCCAGTTGCCCAGAACCTTGGTCTCGATGCCTTCGGCTACCATTTCGTCATAGGTGCGGAGAGTGCCATCCTCGCGCTTCATGGCGGCGATCAGGTTCTCTGCTGCCAGACGGCAGGCGTTACCGGACATGACCTGAGAGCGGGAGCCGCCGGCAGGACCGGAGTTGGGAGCGAGCTTGGTGTCGTTCATGACAAGTTTTATCTGCTCGGGCTTGATGCCGATCTGACGGAGAGTCTCATGTGCGGACTGGAGAACGCCCATGTCAGCGCCCTGACCATGGTCTTCCCAGCAGGCATACATGGTTACGGTGCCGTCGGGATTGAGCTCAGCATATGCCTGAGAGGAGTCAACACCGTCAAGGCCGCAGCCGTAAACACCGGAGGATACACCGATACCGTACTTGTAGCGGCCGTCGGAAGCTGCGTTCTTCTCTGCAACTCTCTTCTTGGCTGCCTCGTACAGAGGACGAGCCTTCTTGTACATTTCTTCAAGGCAGTAAACATCAGGTGCGTAACCGGTGGGAATGGTGGAGCCGGCAGATTCCTTGTAGCAGTTGAGCTCGCGGATATCGAAGGGATCCATGCCCATCTTGGCAGCCAGAACGTCAATGGCAATCTCAGAGCCCATAAAGGACTGGGGAGAGCCGTATGCACGGAAGGCGGAGCCCCATGCGTGGTTGGTGAAGACGGTCTGGGACTTGTTGCGGATGGAGGGGATGTCGTAGCCTGCGCCGACAAACTGGCTCAGACGGTGAGTCAGCAGGTCGCCGAACTCAGAGTAAGGACCGTGGTCAACATAGTTATCGCCCCAGAGACCAAGGAGCTTGCCGTTTTCGTCGGCAGCGAGCTTGATGTGCATGAAGGCGGGAGAACGCTTACCGGTGTAAGTAATGTTCTGGAACTGGTTGAAGACCAGGGATACGGGCTTGCCGGTGATCTTTGCGGCAGCGCCGAGGATGGCTTCGTTGGTGGGAGAGAACTTGTAGCCGAAGGTGCCGCCGGCATGGTTCTGGACGATGCGGAGCTTGTCCATGGGAACGCCGATACCGTCAGCGATCATGGGCATATGCAGGTGGATACCGATGGACTTGGAGTGTACAGTGACCATTCCGTCTTCATCGATGTAAGCATAGCCGCAGTCGGGCTCGAGGTGGAGGTGGGGCTGACGGGAGCAGTAGGACTCGATTTCTACTACATTGGGAGCAGCGTCAAAGTCAATTTCGGGTCCCTTGATGCAGTTGGTCTCGTAGTAAGCATTGGGAACACCGGGATGGATTTCGATTGCGTCTTCTGCGATTGCATCCATTGCGTTCATGTATGCGGGCAGCTCTTCGATTTCGACAACGACCTTGTCGGCAGCGGCGCGGGCGTGAGCCTCGGTGTCGGCAGCGACGATGGCAATAGCGTCACCAAACTGGAAAATCTTCTCGTCACAGAGGACGGGACGGTCCCAACCGTCGCACTTGTTGTTCAGAGGCAGCATGACAAGGCCGTTGATGCGGTTCTTGCCGCCGGCTGCAACGATGTCCTTGGCGGTGATGATCTGGTAAACACCGGGCATCTTTTCTGCTTCGCATGTGCAGACCTTCTTGATGTTTGCATGGCTGACCTTTGCCTGAACCAGAGCAAGTCTCAGGGTGCCTTCGGGCATCTTCAGAGCATCGTCTGCGCCGAAGTCCCAGGTGCCGGTGACCTTCTGTGCTGCGGAAGGACGGACATACTTGGTGCCGATGATGGAGTCACCGGTGGGCTTGAACATCAGGTCTTCCTTGCTGATTTCGCCGCGGACTACGCGGGCTGCGTCCATAACAGCGTCAACCAGGGGCTTGTAGCCGGTGCAACGACAGAGGTTGCGGTTCTTGTTGAACCAATCGCGTACTTCTTCGCGGGTGGGAGAGGGGTTGTTGTCAAGCAAAACCTTTGCGCTCATGATAAAGCCGGGGGAGCAGAAGCCGCACTGTGCACAGCCGTGGGCCATCCATGCAACCTGCAGGGGATGCATATCGGAGATGGTGCCGATACCCTCGATGGTGGTGATTTCTGCGCCGTCTTTAATCTTGCTCAGCTTCATGATGCAGGAGCGGGCGACCTTGCCGTCCACTATTACGTTACATGCGCCGCAATGACCTTCGCCGCAGCCGATTTTACAACCGGTCAGCAGCAGACGTTCACGCAGGAAGCTGGCGAGAGTTTCGTTCTCATCCACCAGAACTGTGCGGGATACGCCGTTGATGATAAATGTTCTTTTAATCATCGCATTTCCTCCTTTTTTTATTTTCACTTTAATGGGCTTACTTATGGGTTCCGCAAGGGTCTTCATCCGGCCCGCCGCCGGTGAGATCCTTCATACGCTGCATACCTCTTGAAGAGTAGAAAACCAGCTGAGATACGCTGCCGTCAAGATTCTCTCCCCGCAGCACAAGGCCGTTAGCATTTTCAAAATAGTCCATGGGCAGAGTGCGGCGGTGCACCTTGCCCGTAGCAATATCCGTAACCTCCACGGTAACTTCCTTTGCTCTTATCTCAAAAATCTTTTCGTCCATGCCTTCACCTCAGTCAGATTCGTTTTATCTTTGGCTTACTACAAAATAATTGTACCGCCGCTGCCAGCCGTTTACAACTTACAAACATTTGATAGTCGCAGAAAAAACAAGCCCTGTATTGTGCACAAAGCACAATACAGGGTCTTATTTTTGAATATTTCTCACCAAAATGCCCGCAGGCCATCAAGCTTTTGTCAACACCAGAGTTCCGTTAAGGTCACAGATGGGCACCGAAGGGATTTTCTCACCCAGCTCTCTTTCATACTGTCCCAGTGCCGCAGCTACCTGAGGCAGAGTTGGATTTGCCCAGTCGTGAAGCAGGATATATCCGCCCTTTGAAAGCCTTGGCCAGAAATATCTCAGCCCCTCAAGACTGGCCTGATAAAAGTCCACATCAAGAGACACAAGGCAGAAGCTCTCCTCAAGCCCGTCAAGAGAGGCAGGGAAAAAGCCCGGCTTCATTATCACATTGCCGGGATTGGGCATGAGGGAAAGCACCCTGTCCGCGGCGGTATTCCTGTGGGCCGCCTGAAAGCTCTCCGCAGCGCCGGCTCCGGCCTCAAAGCCCTCAAAGCTGTCGAACAGATACAGCCTTCTCTCCGGCAGAAGCCAGTTTATGTGCTTTGCAAAATGTCCCCTGTACACACCCAGCTCCGCCGCGGCTCCGGGCACATTCTCAAGCCGGCGACAGATAAGCTCCAGACTTGCAAGGCGTACATAGTCATTGAGCTGCTCCTCCTTCGGCAGAGCGCTGCGCTGCAGGGCGGGGGGAGTCCTGACAATACGGTTTTCCGGAAGAAGCCTTTCAAGCAGCTCCTTCCCGAGAAGCTTCTCTGCATTGCGGCAGCCTTCATTCCTGTCTTTCAGCCCGTAATTATTCTTTATGAAAAGCAGCTTTTCCTCTGCTATCCCAAGCTGAGCGCATTTTACGGAGATCTCATTCACATGACGCGCTGTGATAACAAGCAGCTCACAGTCACCCACGTCAAGCTCCTCCGGCAGTATTACGGGTCTTTGGAGAAAAGTCTCCCCCATGGGGCGGCTGTCCACAAAGGCACTTATCTTCTCTGCATCAAAGCCCGCTTCTATAAACTCCGACGCACCGCAGCCCGTTCCCCAGACATATATGCCCATACTTGTTTATACCTCCAAAAGTGTTAAGACCATTATATATAACTTGCACAAAATTTCAAGTGCGCAAAAAAGTTTTGTTTACAAATATGCATATTTGTCATATATTTAATTTATGCAAGTTGCAAAAAATTATAAGTTGATGTGGGAGATGATTTGATGGAAACAGCGGCACTTATAGTGGCGGCAGGGATGTCCTCCAGAATGGGCTCATTCAAACCCATGCTGAACATTGGCTCCATTTCCGTGGCTCAGAGGGTCATTGCCAACTTCCGGCAGGCCGGCATAAACAAGATCGTGATGATAACCGGCTTTAATGCCACCATGCTGGAGCGCCATCTGGCCGGCAACAACATCATCTTCCTGAGAAACGAAAACTACGAGCGCACGCAGATGTTTGACTCGGTGAAAATTGGTCTTAACTACCTCTCGGACAAGTGCGAAAGGCTTCTTTTCACACCGGTGGATGTGCCCCTTTTCACCTCTCAGACGGTGAAAAAGCTGCTCAGCTCCGGTGCGAAGCTGGCCTGCCCTGTCTGTAACGGGCTGACCGGGCATCCCCTGCTCATATCGAAGGAGCTTTTCCCCACCATTCTCGCCGATAGCGGAGATGGTGGGCTCAAGGGCGCGGTTGACCGCTGCGGCGCGGAGCTTGTGCAGATAGCTGTGGATGACCCGGGCACCGTACGGGATGCGGACACGCCGGAGGATTTTTCCGCCCTGCTGGAGCTGCACAATTCCCAGCTTATAAGGCCGGAAATCAGCGTGGCCCTCAGCAAGGAAAAGCCTTTTTTTGACAGCCGCATTGCTACCTTGCTCACCCTTATAGACGAGACCAGCTCCGTCAGAGCCGCAGGGCAACGGATGCAGCTTAGCTATTCAAGCTGCTGGAACATCATCCGAAGACTGGAGGAACAGCTCAGCTACAGCCTTGTGGAGAGAAATCAGGGCGGCTCCGGCGGCAGCAGGAGCTTGCTCACCGAAAAGGGCAAGCTGCTTATAGAGCGCTACAACAGCTATACAAAACTTCTGAGCAGCTATGCCGAGGAGCTTTACGAAGAACAATTCAAAGGACTGTTTGACTGATGGAGTATATAAAGCGCCGGCTCTTTCTCACAGGGTCCATAGGCTGTGGAAAAAGCACAGCCATTTCCCGGGCTCTTGGCAGCCGGCTTTATCGCTGCGGCGGCTTTCTCACAAGGCGCAGGACTGAGGGCGGCAGAAAATACTTCTGCCTTGAAAAGCCCGATGGCTCGGCAGCGGAGACCTTTCTGGATGTCTCCGGCGGCTCACCCACAGTAAAGCCGCAGGTCTTTTCCGGCTTCGGCTTATCACTTTTGGGCGGTGATGCTGTGATTCTGGACGAAATCGGAGGTCTGGAGCTGCTGTCGCCGGAGTTTTCCGGGGCCCTTTACAGGCTGCTTGAAAGCGACGTGCCGATTATAGGCGTGCTTAAAAGCCCGGAGTCGGCAGAGACAATGGTCAAAGCCCTGGGCATGTACCGTGAATTTCTACCCGCCGCGGAGAGGCTGAGAGCTTTTCTCCTCTCAGACAGGAACACGCTCCTTTACCAATGCGGGCAATATGATGAAAACGCGCTGCTTCTGGCGCAGCGCTGGGTCGGGAAGTATTTAAATGACTAAGACGGACATTAAACACCGCCGCTGTATAGCCCTTATGGTGGTGCTGCTCATATTTGGTGTGCTGCTCTCTTTCCGCATCGGCCGCTATCCAGTGCCGCTGCAGGAGCTGCTGGGAATTCTTGGCAGCAAGCTGGGGTTAGTGGGAGAAGCATTCTGGACAAAGCAGATGGAGAGTGCCGTGTGGAATGTGCGCCTGCCAAGAATACTGCTTAGTGTTCTGGTGGGAGCATGCCTTTCCGCCGCCGGCGCTGCATATCAGGGTGTATTTCAAAATCCAATGGCCTCACCCGATATTTTGGGCGCCTCTGCCGGTGCGGGCTTCGGTGCGGCGCTGGCTATACTCATAGGGCTTTCAAGCCTTTATATCACTCTTTTTGCTTTTGCCGCAAGCCTTTGTACCGTGGCGCTAGTCTTTACTGTAAGCCGCCATGCCAAGGGAGACAGAGTTCTCGGTCTGGTGCTTGCCGGCATCATGATAAGCTCCCTTTTTCAGTCGGGTACTTCTTTTATCAAACTGGTGGCAGACCCGGGAAACAAGCTGCCCCAGATAACATATTGGCTTATGGGCAGCCTCTCAGGCGCAAGCTGGTCGGATTTCGGCATCATCATGCTGCCGGTGACGGCGGGGATACTGCCGCTCATCCTGTTCAGATGGAGACTTAATGTTCTTACTCTGGGTGATGATGAGGCAAAAGCGCTGGGCATAAACGCCCATCGGCTCAGAATCGGCATAGTTGTCTGTTCTACTCTCGTTACTGCCTCTGCCGTTTCCGTAAGCGGCATGATCGGCTGGGTAGGACTTGTTATACCTCACATGATGCGCCGCATTGTGGGCTCGGACTACCGTTATCTCATGCCTGCCTCCATGCTGGGCGGAGGAATATTCCTGATGGCGGTGGACAACATATCCAGAAATGTCAGCTCATCCGGTATACCCATCGGCATACTCACCGCCTTCGTGGGCGCGCCCTTCTTCCTTTGGCTGATAACGGGAAAGGGGGACCATTATGAGCATTGAAGTCAAAAACCTCTCCTTTTCCTATGCCGACAGGCAGGTGCTTCATGATATTAGCTTCAAGGTGGGGCAGGGAGAATTTGTCTCCATCCTCGGCCCGAACGGTGTGGGTAAAAGCACGCTATTTCGCTGTATGCTGGGGCTTCTCTCCGGCTACTCCGGGCAAGTGCTTGTAAACGGTCTGGACAGAAGAAAAATGTCCGTGCGCCAATGCGCAAAGGAGATTGCCTATATACCGCAGTCTTCAAGCCCCGCTTTCAATTACAGTGTCTTTGACATAGTTCTCATGGGCAGCACTCCGAGCCTTGCCGGATTTCGCAGTCCCAGCGCAGAGAGCAGGGAGCGTTGCGAGTGGGCACTGGATAAAATTGGAATCACTGAGCTTTCCCAACGCTGTTTTCACCGACTCTCAGGCGGTGAAAGGCAGCTTGTTATGATAGCCCGGGCATTGACTCAGAATGCCCCGATTCTGATGCTGGACGAGCCTACCGCCAATCTGGACTTTGGCAACCAACTGCGGGTGCTGCAGCAGATGAAGTCTCTCTCCCGGGAGGGCTATACCATTATACAAACCACCCATCACCCCGAGCAAAGTTTCATGTTCTCCGACCGTATTCTGGCCGTTTCCGGAGGCAAGCTCCTGCTTGACGGCAAACCTTCAGAGGTGCTTACCGATAGGATTATGCACGAGCTTTACGGCGTGGAGGTGGATATTCTCAGCCTGTATGACGACAAAGCAAGAATCTGCATACCATCATATATATCTGAAAAGGAGCGATAAAAATGAAAAAAGCCTTCGTTTGCGTTTTCCTGATTGTCTGCCTGCTGCTGACAGGCTGTGCAGGCAAAACAGCACCGCCCCTTACTCCCGAAGCCCCGGCAGAATCCGGAACCAGAGAATTCACCGACTCCACCGGACGGGTCGTGTCACTTCCGTCAGAAGTAACGAAAATAGCGGTAAGCGGTCCCTTGTCTCAGGTTTACATAATACCAATAGCCGCTGATATGTTGGTTGGTGTAAGCAATGCTTTTTCCAGCGATGCAGAGCTCTATCTGCCTGATTATATAATAAACGCACAGGAGATAGGCCAGCTCTACGGCGGTAAGGGGGAGATGGATCTTGAAGCTCTGCTCACCGCCGCTCCTGATGTTGTAATCGATGTTGGCGAAACTAAAAGCTCTACGGAGGAGGATTTGCAGAAGCTCACCGAACAGACAGGCATACCCTTTGTGCATATTTATGCCACAGTAAACACCGCCCCCGAAGCCTACCGCATGTTGGGTCAGCTTCTTGGCCGTGAGGAGAAAGCCGAAGAGCTTGCCGCATGGTGCGAGGCAACGCTCAAAGACATTGATTCTCTTATGGAGCGGGTTGATGCTGACGGTGCGAGAAAGACTCTGCTTTACTGTCTGGGTGATGCGGGTGTAAATGTAATGGCAGAAGGCTCCTTCCACGCCGACACCATAAATACTATGGGAAAAAACCTGGCGGTAGTGGATGATGTTGTGCCTCACGGTGACGGAAACGAAAGCGACCTTGAGCAGATAATGCTCTGGAATCCTGAGTTTATCCTCTTTGACCCCGCCAGCATATATGACGAAGTGGGCAGCATGGAGGCATGGCAGAGCGTATCCGCCATATCTTCCGGGAACTATTTTGAGGCACCCTACGGCCCTTACGGATGGCTGTCCTCGCCGCCGGCAGTGCAGCGCTATCTGGGGCTTTTGTGGCTGGGCGAGCTGCTCTATCCGGACTATGTGGCCTATGACCTGCAGCAGGAGGTCACAGAGTATTATAAACTCTTTTACGGCTGTGAGCTAACGGATGAGATGTATTCTGATCTGACTAATAATGCGCTGCCCGTGGAAGCCTAATCATGAAAGATGTATCTTCTATATGTTCTATGTTTGAATGCTCAAATTGCAGAAACATAATTCATTCGCCTATTGCTCCAGAGGTTTGTAAAGTGGCCCGACATTTTTGCCTCTGAAAAGCAGAAACAGTGGCTGAAACAGTCTCAATGGCTGTATCAGCCACTGTTTTTCAGTATTTTGGCCTATTTTAGCCCCAAAGCGCGAGAAAAATCTCTATTGTCTTGGTAGACAAAAGAGGTTTCTGACCTGGAGCAGGGTACATGAGTCGAACCTTTTCTGGTTCAAATCCACCCGCCGCTAACTTTTTCCGACTACTTTGCTCAGTTAATTTGAAGTAAAAGGTGCGTAGCTTTTTTACTCCGAAAACGCAAAAAACCGGCCTCGGTCTGGCCGTAATCGCCATTCCGAAGCCGGTATTCTCTGGTTTTACAGTATTTTGGGCCGTTTTTACCCTAAAAACAAGAAAATTGCCTGATTTGTCCGGTAGACAAATCAGGCAATCCATTTGGCAGCGGAAGAAGGATTCGAACCCTCACAAACGGAGTCAGAGTCCGGTGTGCTACCATTACACAATTCCGCTACGAACAAATGATATTATACAGATATTTTGGGATTTGTCAACCCTCTTGCCGCATATTTTTCACGAAATGAAAAACACTCCCGTTGGCCCTGCCCGCACGCGCAGGCAGGGCCGGGAAAAGCGGACTCAGCGGTCGAGGATCTTACCGTCGATCGAGATCGTAACGACCTGCCACGGCAGAAACTTCCCGCTCGCGCGCAGCGCCTCCCGCGCCGCGTGCTCGAGTCCGCCGCAGCACGGAACCTCCATGCGCACGATGGTGACGCTCTGAATGTCGTTGCCCCGGATAATCTCCGTGAGCTTGTCGGTGTAATCCACCGCGTCGAGCTTCGGGCAGCCGATGAGCGTGATCTTCCCTTTCATGAACTCACTGTGCATGTTCGCGTAGGCATACGCCGTGCAGTCGGCCGCAATGAGCAGCTTCGCGCCCTGAAAATACGGCGCGTTGACCGGCACAAGCTTGATCTGGCACGGCCACTGGCCGAGCTGCGACGGCTGCGCCGCCGGAGCCGCTGCCCGTGCCGTCTCCTCACGCTGGAAACGGTGCATCTGGTGGCCGGGGCAGCCGCCTGTATGCGCGGCCTCCGCCTGCTTTTTGCGCTTGTTGGCCTGCACGGCCGCCTCGTCATACGCCGCCGCTTCGCGCTCGACAAAATGGATGGCATCCATCGGGCAGGCGGGCAGACAGTCGCCAAAACCGTCGCAGTAATCGTCGCGCAGAAGCTTGGCCTTGCCGTTCACGATGCCGATGGCGCCCTCGTGGCAGGCGGTCGCGCACGCACCGCAGCCGTTGCACTTTTCTTCGCCAATGTGGATGATCTTACGGATCATAATATCCCTTCCCTTTCCAAAAATCGGCCGGGTCTCCGCCCGGCGGTCTTGACTTTCTGCGCATAAGATAGCATAATAAGACCCACAAATCCGTTGTCAGAACAACAAATGGAGCAAAAAAATGAACATCACGCTATCCAATACGCGCCTATTTCGCGGCATTGGCAGTGATGAGCTGCCGCTGCTGCTGCAATGTCTCGGCGCGGTGCAGAAACACTACGACCGGGGCGAGACCATTCTCGCCGAGGGCGCGCCGACCGAGCAGCTCGGCATGGTGCTCACCGGCATGGCCATGATCGGCTATGACGACGTCTGGGGCAACCACAGCCTGCTCGGCCACGTCGCCCCCGGCGAGGTGTTTGCCGAGCCATATGCCTGCATCCCGGGCGAACCGCTGCTCATCAGCGTGACCGCTTCGGAGGACACCGAGGTGCTGTTTTTGAACATCGGCAAGGTGCTCACGACGTGCACGAACGCCTGCCCGTTTCACGCCAAGCTCATCCAGAACCTGCTGACCGTGTGCGCGGCCAAGAATCTGCAGCTCTCGCAGCGCATCCTGCACACGGCGCCGAAGGGCATCCGCGCCCGGCTCATGTCGTACTTTTCCGAGTGCGTGAAGCGCGCGGGACGATACAGTTTTGACATCCCCTACAACCGTCAGCAGCTGGCCGACTATCTGGGCGTGGACCGCAGCGCCATGTGCAGCGAGCTGTCGCGGATGCAGCGTGAGGGGCTGCTGAGCTATCACAAGAACCATTTTTCCGTGCACGAGGCACTGGAGTAAATCGACGAAAGGCGGACACAACATGACGAGAGAAGAATACGCAAAGCGGATGAAAAAGCACCCCGACTGGGCCCCGGGGCGGGATGCGATCGAGGCAGCCTTTGCCAAACGCTACCCGAAGACGGAACCGGTGTGCTTTGAGAGCGAGCTGCACGACCGCGCAGCCTTCGGCGGCGACGAATATCTTGACGGCTTCGCCGTCTATGACACGGGCAAGGGCTATCAGCACATTGTCACCTACGGCATGAGTGAGCTGTACCCAAGCATGGCGGCCTTCGGCGCCGAGTACAGCAAGTGGGGCTATGAAATGACAATGAAGGTGCGCGAGAGCTATGCCGAGACCGGCACATGGGCGCTTGATCTGCTGGCCCAGCTGGCGCGCTACACGTTCCAGACCGGCAATTACTTCGAGCCGGGTGCCTACATCCCCGGCGACGGCAGCTCCCTGCACCCGGAGCTGGACTCGGCCATTACGGGACTGGCCATTGTCGGCGACACGACCGTCGCCCCGATCGAAACGGTGCACGGGAAAGTTGCGTTTTTGCAGCTCGTCGGTCTCACGCAGCCGGAGCTGAACGCGGTCACGCGCGACCCGGATGCACTGACCGGCATTCTGGAGCGCATGCGCGCAGAGGATCCGGAGCTGGTGCTCGACATGCGCAGAACAAAATCCTACATATAAAAATCAGCCGCACCGTGGCGTCACGGTGCGGCTGTTTGGTTCTCATAGCTTGGGATCAGTTATCCTTTTTCGCAATCAGCTCCGCACAGGCTTCGCCGAGGATGCGGATGCCCTTTTCGATCACCTCGTCGCTGCTGTTGGAGTAATTGATGCGGAACGTGCTGACGTTGCGCTCCTTTTCATAGAACGGGTCGCCCGGGCAGATGGCAACGCCCTTCGCGAGCGCGACGCGGTAAAGGTCGACCGCGGACATGCCGTTCGGGAGCTTGGCCCACAGGAACATGCCGCCCTCCGTCGGCGTGAACTCCACGCCCTCCGGGAGGTACTTGCGCATGCAGTCCATCATCAGCTCTGCCTTGTGCTTATAGAGCACTTTCGTCTTCTCGATGTGCACGTCGATGTCGTTGTCCGCGAGGTACTGCGCCAGAACGAGCTGCGAGAAGATGTTGGTGTGCAGGTCGGCGGTCGCCTTATAGCTCAGGAGCTTTTCACGCAGCGCCTTGTTGCGCACGCACACCCAGCCGATGCGCATGCCGGGAGCAACGATCTTGGAGAACGTGCCGAGCATGCAGCACTGCTCGCCCAGCTCCTTGCCGAAGCTGTCGGTCGCGGT
>ERZ894196.144-NODE-144-length-24514-cov-23.948281_pt1 | contig 24514 bp, 26 predicted proteins | sample MGYA00380284_ERZ894196 | MGnify/ENA primary metagenome ERZ894196 (study PRJEB32331, sample SAMN06328427) | human gut metagenome | biome: human gut microbiome; feature: stool | host: Homo sapiens | collected 2011-10-21 ...
AAGCCCTCATTCATGCGCGCGATCTGGATTATATCGGCAAGCGCACCTTTCTCGGCAACTACTCGCTGACCGAAGAAGAATTTTCCAAACTGAAAAAACAGGCTGACCACGGCTATATGATGGACGTGGAGAACCGCCGCTTGAAAGAAGAACTTTTCACCGCCAAGAAGGAGGCCGTTCGTTGGAGCAACAAGTACCACGACCTTTGGTATGATGTGAAGCCTTATCTGGATGCTCTCCACCGTGCGCCCGAACTGGTGCGCGGCTTTCTGGAAAAGATTCTTGCCCCCAAGCAGGAGCGCACCATGAATGTGCAGCAGCAAAACCGTAAGCGTGGGCAGGATATAGAACTTTGATTTTCGGAGGATACCATTTGAACAAAAAGAAGAAGTCGAACAAATCCGGCTACCCGGATGAAGCCATCAAAATCCTTGCACGCTGCTTTTATCCCTCCATGGTTGAGTTTTTCAACAGCGAAGAAGGCCAGCGTGAATATGAGGAATGGCTGAAAGAGCAGGAAGATTCACAAGCCTTGCCTGTTGCAGCATAAAAACAGCAGGACGCTCCCAATAAAGGGAACGCCCTGCCTTATATAGATGTATCTCACCGAGGTGTGTCCAGTTGGGCACACCTCTTATTTTTTCCCTTAATCTTCTAGCCCATGGCTCCCGGCTGCATTTTTCAAATATTCCTCCGGGTCACCGTTCAGAATCAAATCGGCATAGCTCAGCGGATCATTGTAGATAAGGTAGTCCAGTTCGGTTTGCTGTGCCATAGTCACGTCCAGCGCATCCTCAACCCCGGTACAGTCGATGGAGATTTTTCTCCTATCTTGGAGAGTCAACTCCACACACCCGGTATCCATGTTAAACTTGCAGGCTCTTTCATCGTACTTCATAATCGCATCCTCCAATTCTCGTTATCGGCTTACGGTCTATGACAAGGCATCAGAGTTTTGCGCCGTCCACGGGAGCCTTCGTTGTTGTACCCGAAGAAAACGAAAAATCCGAACCCTTCTCCAATCGGAAACAGGTTCGGATTTTTCTTGTTTGGTGGGCGCGGGTGGATTCGAACCACCGAAGCTGAAAGCAGCAGATTTACAGTCTGTCCCCATTGGCCACTCGGGAACACGCCCATATTCACTTTTTGTGTCCTTCGCCGGACGACTTGTTTATTCTATCATGCAGAAAGGCTTTTGTCAACTGTTTTTTTACCTTTTTCTTCAAATGCGTTTTCCGTGCAGAGAAACGGCAGAGCAAAGGCGGGAAAAGCCCTGCAGCCATGCAGGCACGGCAAAGTCGGAGAAAAAAAGCCAGCCGGAAGAAATTGATAGGCAAATTGCAAGAAAAACTCGGGACAATATGTGAAAAGTGCAAGACTTTTTGTCTCTGCATTGAAAAACGCAGTAAGGCGTGATATATTAAAAATGCAACAAAGTGCAACAAAATGGATGGTGCTTTTGTCACTCTGTGGCAAATCAGGCGGGATAAGTAGAAAAAGAAAGGCATAGCGACAAACCATGACGATTCAGGAATGTTATAGACAGATGGGCGCAAATTATGAGGATGTGCTCAAGCGGCTTTACAACGAAGGCATGATCTGCAGATTTACGCTGATGTTTTTGAACGACGACAGCTATCCGAAACTGGAGCAGGCATTGAAGGAAGGAAATGTGAAGGAAGCATTCCGTGCGGCACACACGCTCAAGGGCGTGTGCCAGAACCTGGGCTTTACCAACCTGTATCAGCCCACCTACGATTTGACCGAGGTGCTGCGCACAGGCACACTGGAAGGTACCAAGGAGCTGTTTGACAGCGTGACCTGCCAGTACAAAATCACCATCAATGCGATCCGTGCGCTCCAGTAAGTTCCGCATTTGGCTCGATCTCCAAACGGCATCCTTCCTTATAAAAGGCAGGATGCCGTTTTTTATTGCATTCTGCGCAGTTTTATGATATAATGCCGGACGAACTGAACAGAAAAACAGCAGGTGCCTTTTGCCGATGCACTGCACGGCGGAAAGGGTAAAAGGGAAGCGGGTGCAGATCCCGCACGATCTCGTCACTGTGATAAGGGAGTCCGCATCAGGGTGCTTTGCGCCAGCCACTGGAGCTTTTGCTCTGGGAAGGAGATGACGGGCGGCGATCTTTCAGTCAGGAAACCTGCCTGCTGTTGGTACGGGGGTGCAAACCCCAGATCACGAGGAATTGGTTGTACCAAAAAGCCCTGAAACAACAGAGGTCTTTTTGTCATGCCATCCGCAGGACAGAAGGGCCTCTTCTTTCATCTTTCTTTCCTGTACCCTTTGTTTGGTTCAAACCGCAATTTATCCAGCAGGAAAGGACAAGACAATGAGAAAGATCGAAACCAAAAAGCTGGCCGCAGCTGTTACGGCTCTGGCTCTGTGCGCCGGCGTGCTCACCGGCTGCGGCGGTGCTGCTTCCGGCACTGCATCCAGCACCGCTGCGTCTTCCGCTTCCAGCGAAGCGAGCAGCGAGGAGGCTGACGAAATGGCAGCAAAGAACGTGGCAGACCTGATCGATGCCATCTATGTGCAGGAGCGCAATGAGGATACCGATGCTCAGTGCGAAGCCGCCAAGGCTGCATGGGATGCCCTGACCGACACCCAGAAGGAACTGGTGGAAGGTGAGAACGCCGACCCCGACTACTTTGGCCGTGACACCGGCGATGCTTCCAAGGACGATGCCCGCAATCAGGACGACATTGGCGACAACGAGCTGCTGGTGGTCTCCTTCGGCACCTCCTTCAACGACAGCCGCGTGAAGGACATCAAGGGCATCGAGGATGCTCTGCAGGCCGCATACCCGGATTGGTCTGTGCGCCGCGCATTCACCGCACAGATTATCATCAACCATGTGCAGGCTCGTGACGGCGAAAAGATCGACAACATGCAGCAGGCCATGGACCGCGCTGTGGAAAACGGCGTGAAGAATCTGGTCGTCCAGCCCACCCACCTGATGCACGGTGCTGAGTACGACGAGATGATGGAAATGATCGACACCTACCGCGACAAGTTTGAATCTGTCGCTGTGGCTGAGCCCCTGCTGGGCGAGGTCGGTTCCGATGCCACCATCATCAATCAGGATAAGGAAGACGTTGCCAAGGCTGTCACCGCTGCTGCCGTGAAGGAAGCCGGCTACGACAGTCTGGATGCCGCTGCTGTGGACAAGGTCGCCTTTGTTTTTATGGGCCACGGCACCTCGCACACCGCAAAGGTGAGCTACAGCCAGATGCAGACCACTATGCAGACTCTGGGCTACGACAATGTGTTCATTGGCACCGTTGAGGGCAAGCCGGAAGAGACTGCCTGCGAGAACGTCATCGAGGCTGTTAAGGCTGCGGGCTACACCAAGGTCATTCTGCGCCCGTTGATGGTGGTTGCCGGCGATCACGCCAACAACGATATGGCCGGTGAGGATGCCGACTCCTGGCTGAGCCAGTTCAAGGCTTCCGGTGCTTTCGACAGCATCGACTGCCAGATCGCTGGTCTGGGTGAGATCGAGGATGTCCAGAAGCTGTATGTCGCCCACACCAAGGCGGCGATCGATTCTCTGAACGGTTGATCAAACGAACCCTCTCCGTCTCGCGGCCGCTTTGCGGCATCCGGTGGAGAGGGTTCATTTTTTATCTGAACAATGGTATAATAAAAGCTGATTTCTTATAATGTAGAGGTATTTCCTATGAAACGCGTTTTTTCCTGTGTTGTCGCTGCTTCTCTGGCACTGAGTCTGCTGGTGGGCTGCGGCGCTTCTTCCACGGCATCTTCTGCAGCTTCCAGTGCTGCTTCTTCCGAGGCGGCATCCTCCGTGGCTTCTGCCGCTGAGACCGCCGCTTTGCCGGATGGCGTGTATACCGCCGAGTTTGACACCGACAGCAGCATGTTCCACGCCAACGAAGCCTGCGACGGCAAGGGCACCCTGACCGTGGAGAACGGCCAGATGACCTTCCATGTCAGCCTTGCTTCCACCCATATCGTCAACCTGTATCTGGGCAAGGCTTCCGATGCCGCCGACCACGAGGCCGACTGGCTGCAGCCCACCACAGATACCGTCACCTATTCCGACGGCACCTCGGAGGAGGTGTACGGCTTTGACATCCCGGTCACTGCTGTGGATGCCGACTTTGACCTTGCCATTCTGGGCACCAAGGGCAAGTGGTACGACCATGTCGTCAGCGTGCGTGATGCCGTGGAAAAGGCTGCGAAAGCCGAGACCCCGGCAGACGGCACCTACACCTGTGATGTGACGCTGGAGGGCGGCTCTGGCCGTGCTGCTGTGGACAGCCCCGCAGCCCTGACCGTGGCGGATGGCAAGATGACCGCCACCATCGTGTGGAGCAGCCCGAACTATGATTATATGATCGTGGACGGCGAGAAGTATTTGCCCACCAACACCGAGGGCAATTCCACCTTTGAAATTCCGGTATCGGCGCTGGATACCGCACTGGATGTCACCGCCGATACCGTTGCCATGAGCACCCCCCACGAGATCGAGTATACGCTGACCTTTGATTCTGCAAGTCTGAAGGCTAACGATTGAGAATGCCCTCCGCTCACGCTCTGGGCATACTCAGCGGAAAATCAATTTTTTATTTCGCGTTTGTCGCGGCTCCGACGCTTGTCAGGGCAAAGCCCTTCCATCTGCTATCGCAGATCGCTCGCCTGCTTGAAAGACCCGCTGGGGCTTTCATTGCTGCGCAACCGCAGGGCCGCTCCAAACGCCTTTTCACAAGAGGGGTCGGAACGACAAACGTCCGGATATTTGAATGAAAATCACTCGCAACCAATTTCTGAAACTGATCCCCGCTGCGGCGCTGACGCTGACCGGCTGCGGCAGCAAGGCTCAACCTGCCAATACGGAAAGTCTTGTTTTCTCCCATCATTACAAGCTGGACTATGCACAGCAGTTCACAGCGGACTGCTATGAGGGCGGCTATACCATGCTGACCATCGCGGAGTCGGATGCACGGTTCCTTGTTGTGCCGGAAGATGCTGCGGAGGTGGACGGTCTGCCTGCTGATGTGACTGTGCTGCGCCAGCCGGTGGAGAATATTTATCTGGTCTCCACCTCGGTGATGGATCTGCTTTTGCATCTGGATGCACTGGACAGCGTGGCCTTTTCCGGCACCAAGGCCGAGGGCTGGTATCTGCCCGAGGTGAAGCAGGCCATGGAAGAGGGAAAAATTGCCTACGCCGGCAAGTACAGCGCCCCGGATTACGAGCAGATCCTGGCAGCGGGCTGCCGCCTTGCCATTGAGAATACTATGATCCTGCACACGCCGGAGGTAAAGGAGCAGCTGGAACACTTTGGCATCCCGGTGCTGGTGGAGCGTTCCAGTTACGAGAGCGACCCGCTGGCCCGCATGGAGTGGATCAAGCTTTACGGCATCCTGCTGGGCAGGGAAGAACAGGCCGAGCAGGTGTTTTCCGCGCAGGAGACAGCCGTTCAGCCCATCCTCTCGCAGAAACCCACGGGAAAAAGCTGCGCCTTCTTCTCGCTGACCACCAACAACCTTGCCACTGTGCGCAAAGGCAGTGACTATGTGGCCCGCATGATCGAGATGGCGGGCGGCAGCTATGTCTTTGCGGACCTGACGGACAATGGCAACAGCCTTGCTACTATGAACCTGCCGCTTGAGGACTTCTATGCAGGTGCAAAGGATGCCGATGTGCTCATCTACAACAGCGCAATCGAGGGCATGATCGCATCGGTGAGCCAGCTGACCGAGCGTTTCCCACTGTTGAACGAGTTCAAAGCGGTGCAGAACGGTCAGGTGTGGTGCACCACCCAGAGCCTGTTCCAGCAGAGCATGGAGCTGGCAGACCTGATCGTGGATATGAACCGGGTGTTTACCAAGGGCACACCTGCCGCCAGTACCCTGAAATTCCTCACCCATGTGGACTAAAGAAGAAAAATTTTACAGAAAGGAAAGCCTATGACCCGTACCAGACGCCTTGCAGCCGCCTATATTGCCCTTGCGGCAGCCGTGGCTGTGCTTTTTGCGCTGAACCTGTTCTGGGGCAGCGTATCCCTTGCACCGGGAGCGGTGCTGACGGCGCTGCTGGGCAAGGGCGGCGATGTGCTTGCGGGGAACATCATCCTGCAGCTGCGCCTGCCCCGCGCGGTCATGGCGGCGCTGTTGGGGGCAGCCCTCAGCGCGGCAGGCTACCTGCTGCAGACTTTTTTTGCAAACCCCATTGCCGGGCCATTTGTTATGGGCGTTTCCAGCGGCGCAAAGCTGGCGGTGGCCCTGACTATGGTGGTGTTTCTGGACCGCGGGATGCTGACCAGCTCGGCTACCATGATCGCGGCTGCCTTTGCGGGTGCCATGGCTTCCATGGCCTTTGTGCTGGCGGTGGCCCGGCGGGTGCAGCGCATGAGCATTCTGGTCATCTGCGGTGTGATGATCGGCTATATCTGCTCCGCCATCACCGATATCGTGGTGGCCTTTGCGCAGGATTCCAACATCGTCAATCTGCACAACTGGTCGCAGGGCAGCTTTTCCGGCGTGACATGGGCCAATGTGCAGGCTGCGGCACTGGTGGTGCTGCCTGCGCTGGCGGCATCCTTTCTGCTTTCCAAGCCCATGGCCGCCTACCAGATGGGCGAAGCATATGCCCGCAGCGTGGGCGTGAATGTCAAGCCTTTCTCGGTAGCGCTGGTGCTGCTATCCAGCCTGCTGGCGGCCTGCGTCACCGCCTTTGCGGGGCCGATCTCCTTTGTGGGCATCGCGGTGCCGCACCTTGTCAAGCAGCTGCTGGGCAGCGCAAAGCCGCTGTATGTGCTGCCGGGGTGCTGCTTGGGCGGTGCGGCTTTCTGCCTGTTCTGCGACCTGCTGGCCCGCAGTCTGTTCGCGCCCACGGAGCTGTCCATCAGCTCGGTCACGGCCGTGTTCGGCGCGCCGGTGGTCATCTGGCTGCTGGTGCGGCGCAATTCAGAGCGGGAGGGCGCATGATGAACGAAAAAGCACTTTGCACTGCGCGGGAGCTTGCCATCGGCTACGGCAAGACACCGCTGCTCTCGGATATTTGCCTCGGGGTGCAGCCGGGCCAGATCCTGACCTTGATCGGGCCCAACGGCGCAGGCAAATCCACCCTGCTCAAAACGCTGGCGGGCCAGCTGGCCCCCATGGGCGGCACGGTGCTGCTGGAAGGCAGAAACCTTGCCGATTACACCGGTACCCAGCGGGCGCAGAAGCTGGCTCTCATGGCTCTCCACAGCCGCCGGATGGAGCTGACCACCTGCTTTGATTTTGTTTCGGCGGGGCGCTATCCCTACACCGGACGGCTGGGCATTTTGTCTGCCGAGGACAGGCAGCAGGTGCACAGAGCTTTGGAGCTGGTGGGCGCGGCACACCTTGCAGGCCGGGATTTTAACCGCATCAGCGACGGCCAGCGCCAGCGCATCCTGCTGGCCCGGGCACTGTGCCAGCAGCCGGAAGTGATCCTGCTGGACGAGCCGACCTCTTTTCTGGATATCAAGGGCAAAATTGAACTGCTCACCATTTTAAAGGAGCTGGCCCATACCGGTCAGCTGGCGGTGATCCTGAGCCTGCACGAGCTGGAATTGGCCGAAAAAATAGCGGACACGGTGGTGTGCGTTTCGCCCGGTGGTGTTTCCGGCGTGCTGACCCCGGAACAGGCGTTTCAGCCGGAGAACATCCGCACCCTGTACGGCCTGACCGAACAGCAGTACACGGCTCTGTTCGGCACACCGGAGCCGGAAGCCGAAAAGGCACCCGCCGGAAAACCTCAGTTTGAGCATTACGTCCGCAGCGGGCAGAAGTTGCTGCGCTGCGGCTATACCACCGGCACCTGTGCCGCGCTGGGGGCTGCAGGGGCGGCGCGTCTGCTGCTGACCGGCCGCGAACCGGAAACGGTGGCTCTGCGCACGCCCAAGGGCATTGTGGTGGAGGTGGCACCCATTTACTGCCGCAGAACGGATGCCGGTGCGGTATGTGCCATCCGCAAGGACGGCGGCGACGATGTGGATGTGACTACGGGCCTGCCGGTGGTCGCATCGGTGGTGCTGGAACCGGATGCCCCCGGCGTGCGCATCTTTGGCGGCGAGGGGGTGGGCCGGGTGACGAAGCCAGGCCTTGACCAGCCCGTAGGCGAAGCCGCCATCAACCATGTGCCCCGCCAGATGATTGCCGAAGCGCTGGAACGGGAAGCTGAAAATGCTGCCTACACTGGTGGCTTTGCGGTGACCATCTCTGTGGAAGGCGGTGCCGAGACGGCAAAGCGCACCTTCAACCCGCACATCGGGGTGGAGGGCGGGCTTTCCATTCTGGGCACCAGCGGCATCGTGGAACCTATGAGCCAGCAGGCCATTCTGGATACCATCCAGCTGGAAATGAATCAGGCCGCACTGCGTGCAAAAAATGCCCCCGGCCCCCGGCGGCTGGTGTTGGCCCCCGGCAACTACGGGCTGGATTATCTGGCCAGCGCTCTGCCGCAGTTCGAGCGGTTCCCGGTGGTCAAAACTTCCAACTTCATCGGGGATACGCTGGATATGGCCGCCACGGCCAAATTTGAGGAAGTGCTTCTGGTAGGCCACGTGGGCAAGCTCTGCAAGCTGGCGGCAGGGGTCATGAACACCCATTCCCACACGGCGGATGGCCGTGCCGAGGTGTTCTGTGCCCATGCGGCGCTGTGCGGGGCCCGGCGCGAAGTGTGCGCTGCCCTGATGGATGCCGCCACCACCGATGCCTGCCTTGACATTCTGGACGGCGCGCAGCTGCGTGCACCGGTGCTGGAAAGCATCCTTGCCGCCATCCAGATGCATCTGGACCGGCGGGCAGGCGGGGCCTTCCGGGTGGGCGCGGTGCTGTTCTCCAACCAGCACGGCCCGCTGGGCGAGACAAAAACGGCAAAGGAGCTGATGCAGGAATGGCAGAACTGAAAGGTACATTTTACGGTGTCAGCGTCGGCCCCGGCGACCCGGAGCTGATGACGCTGCAGGCTGTGCGGCTCATCCGGCAGTGCCCGGTGCTGGCCGCGCCGCAGACTGCTTCCGGCCAGATGCTGGCGCTGGACATCGCCCGCAGTGCGCTGGGAGAAGCGCTGGACGGCAAGACCATCGTCCCGCTGTACTTTGCTATGAGCCGTGATCCGGCTGCGCTGGCGGCTTCGCACGAAAAAGCCGCCGCCGCGGTGCAGCAGTATCTGGATGCCGGGCAGGACGTTGCCATGCTGAATATCGGTGATGTTTCCATCTATGCCACCTTTGGTTACCTGCAGGAGATCTTGCAGGCCGGGGGTTATGCCACCGCCATGGCGGCAGGCGTGCCCAGCTTTTGTGCGGCGGCGGCGCGGCTGAATGTGCCGCTGACCGGCGGCATGGATACGCCGCTTACCATTGCGCCCGGCGGCTGGACAGACCGCGTGCTGGAAATGCCCGGCACCAAGGTATTGATGAAAGCCGGCAGGCAATTGCCTGTCTTATTGGATACCCTGCAGCAGGCAGATAAGCTGAAAAAAAGCGCACTTGTGTGCAACTGCGGTCTGCCGGACGAGCGGGTCTACCCGGATCTTTCCCTTGAACGGCCGCAGGAACAGGCCGGTTATTTTGCCACCGTTTTGGTAAAGGAGTAACGTTATGGTACATTTTGTTGGTGCAGGCCCCGGCGCACCGGACCTCATCACCCGGCGGGGCGCGGCCCTGCTTCAGAAAGCCGACTGCATCATCTATGCGGGCAGTCTGGTGAACCCGGCCCTGCTGGGCCTTGCAAAGGCAGACTGCGCCATTTATAACAGCGCTGAAATGACGCTGGAGCAGGTGCTGGATGTGATGCGGCAGATGGAAGCTGCGGGTAAGATCACCGTGCGCCTGCACACCGGCGACCCCAGCCTTTACGGTGCCATCCGGGAGCAGATGGATGTGCTGGACGCCGAGGGCATTCCCTACGATGATACCCCCGGTGTGTCCAGCTTCTGCGGTGCAGCGGCGGCACTGAATGCAGAGTACACGCTGCCCACCGTGAGCCAGACCGTCATCATCACCCGCATGGAGGGCCGCACCCCGGTGCCGGAAAAAGAAAAGCTGGCAAGCCTTGCCGCCCACGGGGCAACGATGGTCATTTTCCTATCCATCGGCCTTGTGGACAAAGTACAGCAGGCGCTTCTGGCAGGCGGTGCCTATACGCCGGATACCCCGGCAGCGGTGGTATATAAGGCCACATGGCCGGAAGAAAAAACGGTGCGCTGCACCGTAGGTACGCTGGCGGAAAGCGTTCATGCAGCGGGCATCACCAAAACGGCGCTCATCGTGGCAGGCGGCTTTCTGGGCCGGAATTATGAGCGCAGCAAGCTCTACGACCCGGCCTTTACCACCGAGTTCCGCAAGGGGACAGACCAGTGACCCGCGCCTATCTGGCCTTTACGGCAAAGGGCCTTGCACTGGCCCAAAAACTGGCGGCGGCATATCCCGGCAGTGTGACCCGCTGCGGCCATGAAGCCGGGCAGGTGCACCTTGCCGATTGGACGGCCCGCCAGTTTGCCGGGAGCGATGCCCTTGTTTTTGTAGGTGCTGTGGGCATTGCGGTGCGGGCCATTGCGCCCCACTGCCAAAGCAAGGCGCAGGACCCTGCCGTTGTGGTGCTGGACGAGTGCGGCCGCTTTGCCGTGCCCATCCTCTCAGGCCACCTGGGCGGTGCCAACGACCTTGCCCGGGCGCTTGCCGCTGTGTGCGGTGCGGTGCCGGTGATCACCACAGCCACCGACGCAAACGGTGTGTTTGCGGTGGACGAGTGGGCAAAGCACCAGAACTGCACCGTGCTGGAGCCGGAGCGCATCAAGCTTGTCAGCGGTGCACTGCTGGCGGGCAAAACGGTGCAGTTTGCATCCGACTGGCCCATTGCGGGTGCACCGCCTGATGGGATCACGGCGGGAGATGCCCCGGACTTTGCCCTCACCCTCTGCCCGGCGGGGGATGCGCTGCATCTGGTGCCGCGCATCGGCGTGCTGGGCGTGGGCTGCAAACGCGGCACCAGCACCGAAACGCTGGCCGAAGCCTTTGCAGCTTTCTGTGCCCAGAACCGCCTTGCGCCGCAATGCATCACGGCGGCGGCAAGCATCGACTTAAAACAAAACGAGACGGGCCTGCTGACCTTCTGTAAGAGCCACAGCTGGCCGGTGCATTTTTTCACAGCGGAACAGCTGCGTGCCGCCCCCGGCAGCTTTACGCCTTCGGCCTTTGTGCAGAGCGTTACCGGCGTGGACAATGTCTGTGAACGGTCGGCAGTGCTGGCCGCAGGCGGGACACTCGTTTTTCACAAATATGCCCATACCGGCGTGACCTTTGCGCTGGCCGTGCGGCCCTATGCCCCGGACTGGAGGTGGCAGAATGTTTGACCCGATGAAATTTGAGATCGACGAACCGGAAAAGGTAGTCTACGTGGTGGGCATTGGCCCCGGAGATGTTTACTACCTGACGCAGGAAGCCCGGAATGTTCTGGAACACGCAGATGCCATCTGCGGCTATAAACTTTATCTTGACCTGATCGAGCCGGAGTTCCCATGTGAGGAATATTATTCCACCGGCATGACCAAGGAGATCGACCGCTGCCGCTGGGCGCTGGAAAAGGCGAATACCGGCAGGCGCGTGGTGATGGTGTGCAGCGGCGACGCAGGCGTTTACGGCATGGCCAGCCCGCTGCTGGAGCTGGCGCAGGATTACCCGGACGTTGCCGTAGAAGTGGTGCCCGGCCTTACGGCCGCCCTCAGCGGTGGGGCTGTGCTGGGCGCGCCGCTGGCCCATGATTTCTGCGTGATCTCCCTTTCCGACCGGCTCACCCCGTGGGAGGTCATCGAAAAGCGGCTGGCCTGCGCAGCGCAGGGAGATTTCTGTGTTGCACTCTATAATCCTTCCTCCAAGGGCAGGCCGGACTACCTGCAAAAGGCAGTGCGCATCCTGCGCGCAAACGGCAAGGCGGATGATACCGTCTGCGGCCTTGTGCGCAACATTGGCCGCGAGGGCCAGAGTGCCCGGGTGCTGACGCTGGCCGAGCTGGAAAACACGCCGGTGGATATGTTCACCACCGTGTATATCGGCAACAGCAATACCCGCGCCCTTTCGGGCCGGATGGTCACGCCGCGGGGGTACCGTAAGTGAAGGCGGTCGTGTTCAGCGGCACCACCGAGGGCCGTCGCTTTTCCAAAAAGCTGGCAGAGCTTGGCGTTGCGGTAACGGTGTGCGTGGCAACGCCGCTGGGGGCCGAGGAGCAGGGCGAAATGGCGGGCATCACGGTGCACGCCGGGCGGCTGCAGCCGGATGCCATGGCGGCATTGCTGGCGGGAGCTGATCTCTGCGTGGATGCCACCCACCCTTATGCAGTGGATGCCACCAGGAACATCCGCGCTGCAGCGGTGCAGGCGGGCGTGGAATACCGCCGCCTGCTGCGTGCGCAAAGCCCCTTGCCGCCCGGCTGTGCGGTGTTTGAAACAGCAGCGCAGGCTGCAGAATATCTGGCCGGGACAGAGGGCAATATCCTGCTTGCCACCGGTGCCAAGGAGCTGGCTGTGTTTGCCGGGCTGGAACCGGCGCGGCTTTACCCGCGCGTCCTGCCCACACCGGAGGGCATTGCCGCCTGCGAAGCGGCCAATGTCCCACACCGGAATATCATTGCCATGCAGGGGCCGTTCAGTCTGGCGCTGAATAAGGCGTTGATAACACAGTTCCAGATCCGGTACCTCGTCACCAAGGACGGCGGCGCAGCGGGCGGCTTTGCCGAGAAGGTGCAGGCCGCTGCCGATACCGGCGCACAGCTGGTGGTGCTGCGCCGCCCGCCGGAAACTGGCGAGACGGAAACACAAATTTTAGCGTATTGCAAGGAGATTTTGCAATGGTCACACTGATCGGCATGGGCAGCGGAAAATGGGAAGCCCTTTCGGCGCAGGCGCAGCAGGCTGTGCGCAGCGCGGGCCTTGTGTTCGGTGCAAAGCGGCTGCTGGTGGGCCTCCCGCCCGAGTGCACTGCCCGGCAGTTCGCGCTCTACCAGCCCGCTGACATTCTGGAAACACTGGCACAAAACCCCGGGCAGGATGCTGCCGTGCTTTACAGCGGCGATACCGGATTTTACTCCGGTGCGTCCGGTCTGCTCACGCCGCTGCGGGCGCTGGGCATCCCCGCGCGGGTGTATCCGGGCGTTTCCAGCATCCAGCTGCTTTCAGCGGCGCTGGGCCGACCGTGGCAGGACTGGAAGCTGGTCTCGGCCCATGGCTGTGCCTGCGACCCGGTGGCCGAGTGCATGATGAACCGTTCGGTGTTCTTCCTCACCGGCGGCACTGAAACGCCCGCCTCTCTGTGCCAGAAGCTGACCGATGCCGGTATGGGCGAAGCCCACGGCGTGGTGGGCGAAAACCTTGGCACCGAGGCGGAAGCCATCCGCTACGGCTCTGCTGCAGAGCTGGCGGGGCAGAGCTTTGCACCACTCAGCGTGCTTCTGGTGGAAAACTTTGATCTGCCGCAGCTGCGTGCGCCGGGCTTCCCGGACGAAAGCTTCATCCGGAGCGAGGTGCCCATGACCAAGCAGGAGGTGCGCGCTGCTGCGCTGGCAAAGCTGGCGGTAATGCCCACCGACACTCTGTGGGATGTGGGCGCAGGCACCGGCAGTGTGAGCGTGGAGCTTGCGCTGGCGGCACCCAAAGGCCGCGTTTACGCCGTGGAGTGTGAACCGGATGCCTGTGAACTGATCCGTAAAAACCGGGCAAAGTTCCATGCTTGCAACCTCATCCTCATCGAGGGCCGCGCACCGGATGTGCTGGCAGACCTGCCTGCGCCGGATGCCGTGTTCATCGGCGGCACCAAAGGCGGCATGGAAGCCGTGCTGGATGAAGTGCTCGGCAAGAATCCGAACGCACGCATCTGCATTTCGGCCATTGCGCTGGAAACGCTGGGCGCTGCCATTGCCGCCCTCACGGCCCGGGGCCTGACCGCAGAGGTAACGCAGATCGCCGTCAGCCGCACAAAACCGGTGGGCCGACTGCACCTGCTCATGGCCAATAACCCCATCTTCCTCATTACGGGTACACGCAAATGATGCAATTCCTCATCGCCGCGCCTTCTTCCGGCAGCGGCAAGACCACTGTTGCCTGTGCAGTGCTGGCGGCGCTGAAAAAGCGCGGGGCCGACCCCTGTGCGTTCAAAAGCGGGCCGGACTACATCGACCCCATGTTCCACCGCTCGGCTCTGCAGGTGGACAGCCACAATCTGGATCTGTTTCTTTCCAACAGGGATATAGTGCGGGCCATTTTTGCCCGCTATGCCGCCGGGCATGGTGCCGCCGTGTGCGAGGGCGCTATGGGCTTTTATGATGGTCAGGGCCTGACCACCCGTGCCAGCGCTTGGGAACTGGCGGATACGCTGGGCCTGCCGGTGCTGCTGGTGGTACAGCCCAAGGGTGCCAGCGTGACGCTGGCCGCGCAAATTCAGGGCCTTGTGAACTTCCGCAAAAACAGCCATGTTTCGGGCATCCTGCTCAATGATTGTTCCGAAAAGCTGTATAAAATGCTCAAGGCCCTGCTGGAAAGGGAGACCGGCCTGCCGGTGCTGGGCTATCTGCCCCATTTGCCGCAGGCAGCGGTAGAAAGCCGACACCTCGGCCTGAAGACTGCAGATGAAATTGCCGACCTGCAGGAAAAGATCGCCCTGCTGGCCGATGCACTGGTGCTGGATTGGCAGCGCCTTGCCGTGCTGACCGAAAAGCCTGCGCCGGAAGCTTTGCCGGGAGCAGCTGCACCCACATCCGTCCGCATTGCGGTGGCAAAGGACGAGGCGTTCTGCTTTACCTATGCCGAAACGCTGGACGCACTGCGGGATGCCGGGGCGGAGCTTGTGCTTTTCAGCCCGGTACAGGATGCGGTTTTGCCGGAAAATATAGGTGGGCTGTATCTGCCCGGCGGCTACCCGGAGCTGTACGCCAAAACTCTGAGTGAAAACAAAACCATGCTGGCTTCCATCCGGCAGGCCGTGCAGGCGGGCCTGCCCACAGCGGCCGAATGCGGCGGCTTTTTGTATCTGGGCCGGAGCCTTGAGGATGCCGACGGTAAGGCGTGGCCCATGGCAGACGTTCTGCCGGGCGATGGCATCCGGGTGGGAAGGCTGGTGCGCTTTGGCTATGCTGAAATGACTGCCAAGGCGGACAGTATGCTCTTCTGCGCCGGAGAAACGCTGCCCATCCACGAATTCCACCACTGGGATTCCACCGCAAACGGCACTGCATTTACTGCTTGCAAAAACGAAAAAATGCAGTGGGAATGCGGCTTTGCAAACGAGAATTTCTATGCGGGGTTCCCGCATTTATACTGGGCGGGCACGCCCCTGCCGGGCCGCTTTGTGCGCGCGGCAGAACGATACAGCAAAACAAAAGGATGACCAAAATGACCGAAACGGAACTGAATGCACTTTTGGCGGGTATCACCCCGGCCAACGAAGCTGCCCGCGCGGCGGCACACGCCCACTGGGCCAGCCTTGCAAAGCCTCTGGGCGGGTTGGGCCGGCTGGAGACCATGCTGGAGGATGCCGCCGCCCTTACCGGCAGTGCGGAGCTTGATCTTTCCCGCCGGGTGGTGGTGGTGCTCTGCGCGGATAACGGCGTGGTGGCGCAGGGCGTGAGCCAGACCGGGCAGGAAGTGACCCGTGCCGTGGCCGAAAATCTTGCCATGCGGCGCACCAGTGTGTGCCAGATGGCCCGCACGGCCCACTGCGATGTTCTGCCCGTGGATATGGGCATGGCAGGCGAACCGGTGCCCGGCGTGCGGAACTGCCGCATTGCCGCAGGCACGGCGGATTTTACCCAAGGCCCTGCCATGAGCCGGGCCGAGGCCGTGCAGGCCGTTGGGGAGGGCATTGCCCTTGCCCGGGAACTGGCAGAGGATGGCTACAGGCTCATCGCCACCGGTGAAATGGGCATTGGCAATACCACCACCTCCAGCGCGGTGGCGGCGGTGCTGCTGGGCCAGCCCGTGGAGCTTATGACCGGGCGCGGTGCGGGCCTCTCAGACGAAGGGCTTGCCCGTAAGGTGGATGCCATCTGCCGCGGCATCCTTTGCAATGAGCCGGACCCGGAAGACACATTGGATGTTCTTGCAAAGCTTGGCGGCTTTGATATCGCGGGCCTGTGCGGTGTGTTTCTGGGCGGTGCACTGGCCGGTGTGCCGGTGCTGGCAGATGGCTTTATCAGCGGAGTGGCCGCGCTGTGCGCCGTGCGGCTGTGCCCGGCGGCGGCAAAGGCTGTGTTTGCAAGCCACTGCTCGGCAGAGCCTGCCGCGCGCATCGTGCTGGAAGCACTGGGCAAGGCACCCATCATTACGGCGGGGCTGCATCTGGGCGAGGGCACCGGCGCGGTGGCCAGCATCCCGCTGTGGGATATGGCGCTGGCCGTATACGGCGGGTGCTACTCCTTTGCGGAGGGCGGCATTGCGCCGTATACGCCCCAATGTTGACGCTGGTTCTGGGCGGCGCGGCCAGCGGCAAAAGTGAATATGCCGAGAGCCTTGTGCTCAGGACCACCGGCCCCCGCTACTATCTTGCCACCATGCAGGTGTGGGATGCCGAGTGTGCCGCCCGGGTGGAAAAGCACCGCAAAATGCGGGCCGCAAAGCAGTTTGAAACGGTGGAGTGTCCCTTGCATCTGAACAATGTGCGCCTGCCTGCGCGGGGCACCGCCTTGCTGGAAGACCTTGGCAACCTTGCCGCCAACGAGCTGTACGACCCGGCGGGAGCAGGGGAAAACGCGGCCAAAGCCATCCTGCACGGGCTGGAAAGCCTTGCCGCCCAGTGCGAAAACCTCATCGTTGTTTCCAACGAGGTGTTCAGCGGCGGGGCCGACTATGCCGGTGACACAGGCCGCTATCTGCTGGCACTGGCGCAGGTGAACAATGCCTTGGCCGCCCGGGCAGATGCGGTGGTGCGGGTGGTATGCGGCATCCCCGTGTACTATAAAGGAGTGGAAAAATGATCGTTTTGCAGACCATTGCGGTGGCCTTTGCCATGTTTTCGGCCATCCCGGTGCCGCAGTTCGAATGGAACGAAAAAAATATGCGCTACGCCATGTGCGCCTTCCCGCTCATTGGTGTCGTTATTGGTGCGGCGTGGTGTGTGTGTGGCGCGCTGCCCCTGCCGGGCTTTGCCAAGGCGGCGGGCTTTGCGCTGATCCCGGTATGGATCACCGGCGGCATCCATCTGGACGGCTATGCCGACACCTGCGATGCCCTTTCCAGCTACGGCGACCGAGAAAAGAAGCTGGAAATATTAAAAGACCCCCATTGCGGTGCCTTTGCGGTCATCCGACTGTGCAGCTATTTTCTGGCCTATTTTGCCCTGTGCACCTGTGTGAGTTTTACACCCAGCGTGGGTGTGCTGTGGGTTCTGGCACTGGTGCTGGAACGGGCGCTTTCGGGCCTTGCGGTGGCATCGTTCCCCATGGCAAAAAACACTGGTCTTGCACACACCTTTGCCACTGCAGCAGACAAAACTGTGGTGCGCCGGGCGCTGGCGGTGCTGGCCGCAGTGCTGTGCGTGGGCATGGCGGCGCTGGGCGGCTGGGCGCTGGTGCTGGCAGCGCTGGCGGTGCTCTGGCGCTACCATGCCGTGAGCCGGAAACAGTTCGGCGGCATCACCGGCGACCTTGCCGGGTGGTTTTTGCAAAAGGCCGAGCTCTGGATGCTGGCGGCGCTGTGTGCCTGCCAGTGGGGAGGGCTGCTATGATCTTTATTACCGGGCCGCTCTACAGCGGCAAGCGCACCTTTGCGCAAACACTTCCCGGCAAGCGTCTTTCGGACGTGCAGGTATTGGCTGCCGATGCCGCCGACCTGCCTGCCTTGGCAGACAAGCTTGCCCATGAATACGATATCCTCATCGCCACCGAGGTAGGCGGCGGTGTTGTGCCGATGGATGTCAAACAGCGCGCAGACCGCGAGGCGGCGGGCAGGCTTGCCTGCCTGCTGGCCGCACGGGCAGAGTGCGTGGTGCAGATGTTCTGCGGCATCCCCACGGTTTTGAAAGGAGAATTGTCTCAATGCTGATCTATCTTCTGCGTCATGGCCAGACGGAATACAACGCCCAGAAGCGTTATCAGGGCCAGCGCGACATCCCGCTCTCACCCGAAGGCGCTGCTCAGCTGCGCCGGGCAGATTTTGACCCCGATGTGGTCTATGTTTCCACCTTGCAGCGCACCAGCCAGACGGCGCGCATCCTGTTCCCGGAGGCAAAGCTTGTGCCGGTGGACGGCCTGAAAGAGATGTGCTTTGGCAGCTTTGAGGGCCGCAATTTCATCGAGATGGAAAAGGACCCCGAGTATCAGGCATGGGTGAAGGCCAACTGCGAAAGCCCCTGCCCGGACGGAGAGCGCAAGACAGATTTTTCAGACCGCATCTGCCGCACCGTGGCAGAGCTGATCGATAAAGCTCTTGCCGCAGGCGAAGAGCGGCTGGTCATTCTGGCCCACGGCGGCACCCAGATGGCCGCCATGGAGCGGTTTGCCGTCCCCCACAGGGACTATTACGCATGGTGCGGGCCCAACGCGGGCGGCTTTGTGCTGGATGCAAAGGACTGGACGGAAAAGCATCTGCTGTATCTCGTGAAGACCGTCCAGTACACAAAGGAGAGCAGGGCATGATCCTTCAGGCAGTTGTCGGCGGTTTTGTGCTGGACGCGCTCTTCGGCGACCCGGCGTGGCTGCCGCACCCGGTGGTGCTTATGGGCAGATGTATCTCCCGGCTGGAAAAGTTCCTGCGCGCCCGCCTGCCCGGCACCCCGCAGGGAGAGCTGCTGGGCGGTGCCGTGACGGCGTTCTGCCTGCCGGTGGGCACCTTTCTGGTCACGAGCCTTGTGTGTCTGGCGGCGGCAAAGCTCAGCCCGTGGCTGGGCCTTGCGGTGCAGATGTTCTGGTGCGGGCAGGCGCTGGCGGCAAGGGGCCTTGCGCAGGAGAGCAGGAATGTGTACGCTCAGCTTATTAAAAACGACCTGCCCGCCGCTCGCAAAGCCGTGAGCCGCATCGTGGGCCGCGACACCCAGAACCTGACCGCAGAGGGTGTGACCAAAGCTGCGGTGGAAACGGTGGCCGAAAATGCCAGCGACGGCGTCATTGCGCCGCTGCTGTATATGCTCATCGGCGGGGCACCGCTGGCGCTGACCTACAAGGCTATCAATACCATGGACAGCATGCTGGGCTACAAAAACGAGAAGTATCTTTACTTTGGCCGCGCAGCCGCGAAGCTGGACGACCTTGCCAACTACATCCCCAGCCGCATTGCCGCCCTTTTGTGGGTGGCCGCTGCGGCCTTTACCGGAAACGATGCCAAGGGCGCATGGCGCATCTGGCGGCGGGACCGGCGCAACCACGCCAGCCCCAACAGCGCCCAGACCGAAAGCGCCTGCGCCGGTGCACTGGGCGTGCAGCTGGCCGGCCCGGCTTACTATTTTGGCGAATATTACCCCAAGCCTACCATCGGTGATGCCCTGCGCCCCATTGAGCCGCAGGATATCCTGCGCGCCAACCGCATGATGTATGTGGCAAGCGGCTTTGCGCTGGCATGGGGTGCAGCAATACGGGGGTTCCTTGCATGAAACAATTGACCCATGGCGGCGACTGGGCGGGCTACCGCGCCGAGTTTGGCCGCGACCCGCTGGATTTTTCGGCCAATGTCAGCCCGCTGGGCCTGCCGGAAGGGGTGGCAAAGGCCATTACGGCAGCGCTTGCCACGGCCGACCGCTACCCCGACCCGCTGTGCCGGGCCCTGCGTGAAAAACTGGCGGTGGCTGAGGGAGTGCCCGCCGAATGGCTGCTGTGCGGCAACGGCGCGGCAGACCTCATCTTCCGGCTGGCGCTGGCTGCAAAGCCCCGCACTGCACTGGTAACGGCCCCCACTTTTGCCGAGTATGCCACCGCCCTTGAAACGGCAGGCTGCACGGTGAAACGGCATTTTTTGCGGGAAGAAAACGATTTTGCGGTGACGAAAGATCTCCTGAACGCGGTGCACCCGGGTACAAATATGGTGTTCCTCTGTCAGCCCAACAACCCCACCGGCCAGCTGGCAGAGCCTGCCCTTGTGGAAGCGCTGCTGCGCAGATGCGAAGCCGTGGGTGCGGTGCTGGCCGTGGACGAATGCTTTCTGGATTTTCTGCCGGAGGGCGAAGGCCTTTCGGCAAAGCATCTGCTGAAAAACAGCAAAAAACTGATTATTTTAAAAGCCTTCACCAAGCTTTACGGCATGGCAGGCGTGCGTCTGGGCTATTGCCTGTGCTCTGATACAGAGCTGCTTGCCCGGATGCGGGCAGCGGGCCAGCCGTGGGCGGTTTCCAGTCTGGCACAGGCGGCGGGCATCGCTGCGCTGGACGAGACGGAATATGTGGCGAAGGTGCGTGCATTGATCGAAGCACAGCGGCCTGTGCTGGCAGACGGCCTGCGGGCGCTGGGCCTGCGGGTGATCGAGGGCCGGGCTAACTATCTGCTGTTCCGCGCGCCGGAAGCGCTGAGCGAAGCGCTGCGCCGCAAGGGTGCGGTACTGCGCAGCTGCGGCAATTATCCGGGCCTTGATGCCAGCTGGTACCGCACCGCCGTGCGCACAGAAAATGAGAACCGGCAGCTGCTTGCACTGCTGGCCGAAACCCTGCCGGAGGTGGCGCAATGAGCAAAGCAAAATGCATTATGGTGCAGGGCACCATGAGCGGTGCGGGCAAAAGCCTGCTGTGCGCGGCGCTGTGCCGCATCTTTGCGCAGGATGGCTACCGCGTGGCCCCTTTCAAAAGCCAGAACATGGCCCTGAACAGCTTCGTCACCCGCAACGGTGCAGAGATGGGCCGTGCTCAGGTGGTGCAGGCACAGGCTGCAGGCGTGGAGCCGGATGTGCGCATGAACCCCATCCTGCTCAAGCCCAGCAGCGATGTGGGCAGTCAGGTGATCGTGAACGGCAAGGCCCGGGGCCAGATGTCCGCCGCCGATTATTTCAGGATGAAGCGCAGCCTTATCCCGGACATTCTGGAAGCCTACAACAGCCTTGCCGCCGAGAACGACATCATCGTGATCGAAGGCGCGGGCAGCCCGGCAGAGATCAACCTGAAAGCCGACGATATCGTGAACATGGGCCTTGCAAAGCTGGTGGATGCGCCGGTGCTGCTGGCGGGCGATATCGACCGGGGCGGCGTATTCGCGCAGCTGTACGGCACTGTGGAGCTGCTGGAAGCCGACGAGCGTGCCCGCATCAGGGGGCTCATCATCAACAAGTTCCGGGGCGATGTGGAGATCCTGCGGCCCGGCCTTGCCATGCTGGAAGAAAAAACGCAGCTGCCCGTGCTGGGCGTAGTGCCGTATCTGCGGGTGGAGATCGAGGACGAGGACTCCCTCTCCGACCGGCTGGATACAAAAGCTGCGGTCAAGCCGCTGGATATCGCCATCCTGCGCCTGCCGCATGTGTCCAACTTCACCGACTTTATCCCGCTGGAACAGCACCCGCTGCTGGGCGTGCGGTATGTGCAGCGCACCCGCCAGCTGGGTGCACCGGATCTCGTCATCCTGCCTGGCACCAAGAACACCATGGACGACCTGCGCTGGCTGCGGGAAAGCGGACTGGAAGCGGCGGTGCTCAGGCTTTCGGCAGCCGGTACGCCGGTGCTGGGCGTGTGCGGCGGCTATCAGATGCTGGGCGAACAGCTCTGCGACCCGGCAGGGGAGGAGAGCGGTACCCCCTGCACCCTGCGGGGCCTTGGCCTGCTGCCCACCACGACGGTGTTCGGCACCGAAAAGCACCTGACCCAGACCGCAGCCTGTGTGACCACAGAACCCTTTGCAGGCGCAAAGCTGACGGGCTACGAGATCCACGCAGGCCGCACCGAGGTGTGGGGCAGTGCGTTCTGCATCCTTGCAGACGGCACGCCGGAGGGCTGTGTGCAGGACAGTGTATTCGGTACCTACCTGCACGGCCTGTTCGACACCGGCGAACTGACCGAAAAACTGACCGCATTTTTGTGCAAACGGAAGGGCATCGATCCGGCCGGGGCCGAGCTTATCCCCATGGAGCAGTACCGTCAGCAGCAGTTTGATCTGCTTGCCGATGGTGTGCGCGCGGCACTGGATATGCCCGCCATCTATGCCGCCATGGGAATGCAAAAAGGAGACAACACATGACACCGCAGCATCATCTGCCCGCCGACATTGAACGGACGAGCATCTCCATTATCACAAGGGAACTGGACGAGCTGGGCCTGACCCCGCCGCCGGAGACGGCTGCGGTGGTCAAGCGGGTCATCCACACCACCGCGGATTTCGACTATGCCAAAAATCTGCGCTTTACACCCGGCGCGGTGGAAGCCGCAGTCAAGGCCCTGCACGCGGGTGCTTTCATCGTTACCGACACCAATATGGCGCTGGCGGGCATCACAAAGCCGGGCCTGAAAAAACTGAACGGTGAAGCCATCTGCTACATGGCAGACCCCGCTGTGGCCGAAGCCGCAAAGCAGGCGGGCACCACCCGTGCCGTTGCCGCCATGCACCGTGCTGCCCGGGAGCACCCGGGGGCCATTCTGGCCATTGGCAATGCGCCCACGGCCCTTTTGACCATTGCGGAGGAAATGGAAGCCGGTCTGCGGCCTGCACTGGTCATTGGCGTGCCGGTGGGGTTTGTGAATGTGGTGGAAAGCAAGGAAGTACTGTTTGCTGCCTGCGAGCGATACGGCGTGCCTGCCATCGCCGCCATGGGCCGCAAGGGCGGCAGCAATGTGGCTGCAGCCATCTGCAACGCCCTCATTTACTCTGCCGCCGAAATGCTGGACCCCTCTGCCAGAGGGTGGAACGGATAAGGCGGAAACAGCATAACATCAAAAACCCGGAACCCTTTTTGAGCCGTTTTGGCCGAGAAAAGGTTCCGGGTTTTGTTCATGATTTTTTCAGAGAGCTATTTTGCAACAGCCCCATTTTCACGGAAAAGGTCCGAACCGAGCACGGCATCCACACTGCCGGCATCAGGCTGCGGGGAACGTCTTGTTCCACACTTCGATCACCTTGAACTTCGGGGTCCAGCCTTCGGGCTCAAAGCGGTCGCCCTTGGCACCCATGGTGCCCTGCTCGGTGCACCACTGTGCGGCCTTGGCCATATCGGGGTCGGTCACATCCGCAAAGGCGGGTGCGCCTGCGGGTTCGGGCCTGCCTGCGGTGTTCCACACCAGCATCGAGCCTTTTGCATTGCTTCCCGTGATTGTAACATTGCGCATACCCGTAATGGTAAGGCCCAGGCCACCGTCCATTCGTGTATCATTGGTGCAGACCAGAACAATATCCGTGCTGTGTCCACCTTGAAAATACCATATTTCACCTTCTTTTTCAATAAAACCTGCGTGAAACGCCCAAAAAACTGCGTGAAAAACGTTTTGCACCGCTGTGCGCGCCTTTGCCCCCTCTTGCAATTTGTGCGCAAAGGGTGTAGAATACAGTCACAATCAAATACAGGGGAGCTTGTGAAGCAGGCTGAGAGGAAGTACCTAAACTTCGACCCTTTTACCTGATGCGGATAATGCCGCCGTAGGAAGTCAGAATGGATGATTTTTTGCAGGAGGCACCGCGGAAGGTGTCTCCTGTTTTTTTGTTGTGTACCTATTACCATTAAGGAGGATGCCTTGTACTTTTCTGCGGAAGTGCCGCAGCGGGCTGAGGGGGAGCGCCCTGAGCTTTGTGACCGTCAGCGATGGGAAGCCGTGTTCCGGCGTGAGAGGAGACCAGAAAGTCTCGACCGCTTCTTATAGTTCCTGCGCCGGGTCTGGCACCGGGTGCGGGCTGTTTGCGGAGGCGCTGTATGGTTTTTGCTGCTTCCGCAGGTTTGGAAAGGAGCCTTGCCTTATGAAAAAACTCTCTGTGAAAAAGCTGGCGCTGGCCGGCATGCTGTGCGCTCTGTGCGTGGTGGGCAGCGTATTCAGCTTCCCCATGTTCGGCAGCAAATGTGCACCCATCCAGCACATGGTCAATGTGACCTGCGCGGTGCTGCTTGGCCCGTGGTGGGGCGTGGGCGTGGCCTTTGTGGCCTCGCTGCTGCGCAATCTGCTGGGTCTGGGCAGCCTGATGGCCTTCCCCGGCAGCATGTTCGGCGCACTGCTGTGCGGCCTTGTGTACCATAAGACCAAAAACATCCTTGCCACCATGGTGGGCGAGGTGTTCGGCACCAGCATTCTGGGCGGCCTGTGCGCTTACCCGGTGGCCATCTTCCTCATGGGCAAGAGCGCCGGCGACATCGCGTTCTATGCCTACATCGTGCCGTTCCTCATCTCCACTGCAGTGGGTTCCATCATTGCGGGCGTGCTGGTGTACAGCCTGCAGCGCTCCGGCGCACTGCGCTCCATGCAGAACAGCCTTTCTTAATAAAGGTGCGTGCAAATGTTTAAAACAGAGTTTGAAAATGTCCGCCGCACCTGCCCGCTCATCCATAACATTACCAACTACGTCACCGTGAATGACTGCGCCAACATGGTGCTGGCCTGCGGTGCTTCGCCCATCATGGCCGACGATG
>ERZ894196.152-NODE-152-length-23957-cov-27.300812_pt1 | contig 23957 bp, 19 predicted proteins | sample MGYA00380284_ERZ894196 | MGnify/ENA primary metagenome ERZ894196 (study PRJEB32331, sample SAMN06328427) | human gut metagenome | biome: human gut microbiome; feature: stool | host: Homo sapiens | collected 2011-10-21 ...
CCGAGAGCGTGTGGGACAACCGCTTCCGCTATGTGGACGAGCTGCGCAAGATGGGTGCCAACGTGCAGGTGGACGGTCAGGTGGCTGTGTTTGAGGGCGTGGATAAGCTCACCCCTGCACCGCTGCGCGCACTGGATCTGCGTGCAGGCGCTGCCATGGTGGTGGCTGCGCTGATGGCAGACGGCACCAGTGAGATCGAGGAGATCGGCCACATCGAGCGCGGCTACGAGAATATCGTGGAAAAGCTGCGCGGTCTGGGTGCAGACATCAGCAAGGTGGAGCGTATGCCCGCTGCACTGGATCAGGCACTGTAACTTATAAAAAGCAAACAGCCTGCTGCATATGCGGCGGGCTGTTTTTGAGTGTATCAGAGGTTTTTCATGGCAGAATTCATCTCGTTATATTCGGGTTCCTCCGGCAACAGCAGTGTGGTGCGCTGCGGGCAGCGGTATCTCATTGTAGATATGGGCAAGGGCGTGCGCACTACCTCGGCGGCGCTCAAGGCGCTGGGCCTTGCCGTCAGTGACTGCGACGGCATCCTTGTCACCCACGAGCACAGCGACCATGTGAAGGGGCTTTCCACCTTCCTCAAAAAGAACACGCTGCCGGTGTACGGTGCAGCGGCAACGCTGGATTTTCTGGACAGCAACGGCATCGTACCGGCCAGCTGTGAGCTGCACGAGCTGGAAGGCAGGGAAGAGGACGTGGGCGCGTTTGGTGTGCAGAGCTTTCCCACCAGCCACGATGTGCCCTGTGTGGGCTACCGCATCCACACCCCGGACGGCAAGACCATGACCATTGCAACCGACCTTGGCGTGCTCACGCCGCCGGTGCACGAGGCGCTTTCCGGCTGCGACCTTGTGGCACTGGAGAGCAACTACGACCTGCACATGCTGCGCAGCGGGCCGTACCCCTATTACTTACGGGCACGCATTGAAAGCACCCGGGGTCACCTTTCCAACGACGAGTGCTCGGCAAAGCTGCTGGAACTCATTCAGGAAGGGTGCAAAAAGTTTGCGCTGTGCCATCTTTCGCAGGAGAACAACACGCCTGCGCTTGCCCTGCAGACCGTGTTCAACACGCTGGGCGCGGCGGGCGTTGTGCCGGAGAAGGACTGCATCGTGCAGGCACAGCGCCGCAACGAAATGAGTCCGGTATTAGAGTTTTAAATAAAACAAACGGCAATGCAAATGCATTGCCGTTTGTTTTATTCAGCTGCTTTCTGTGTGCGGATGTCATCGCCTGCAAAAAGGCAGGGGACAAAGGCAGAAAGGCGGCTGGAAATTTTTTCGGTATACAGCTTTTCCAGCAGAGCACCGTCGGTGATGTTGGTGGTGACGATGGTGGGCAGCTTTGCACCCAGCCGGTTGTTGAGCAGACTGTACAGGCTGCTGATGAGGAAGGCGGAGTTGAACTCCGAGCCAAGATCATCCAGAATGAGCAGGTCGGCCCCGGCAGCGGTCTGCATCAGCGTTTCCTCCTCGCCTGCTGGGTCAGCACCAAAGTGCAGCCCTTCCAGCTTGGAGAAAAAGTCCGGGCTGGAAACATAGATCACATCGTAGCCCTTTTCCAGCACGATGCCCGCAATGGCAAGGGCCGCATGGGTCTTGCCAAGGCCCGCATTGCCAAACAGCATCAGGCTCTCGCTGTGGTGGTCAAACTCTTCCGCGTAGCTGCGCAGGTCTGCCAGCATATCGGCCATGTAAGGGCGGATGGCACCGCCCACCTTTTCATCGGCACGGTTCGGGTAATAGCGCAGCTCCATGGTGTCAAAGCTTGCAATGGACAGGCTGGACAGCGCCTCGATCTCCTTGCGGCGCAGCTGCTGCATCACCTTGTGCACGCACTCACAGGTGCGGCCATTCACGCTGCCGGTGTCCTGACATTTGGGGCAGACAAAGCGCGGCTCCAGTGCATCAGCGGGCCGTCCGCTTTGTGCCAGCAGGGCGGTCAGCTTCTGCTTTGCATCGGCAAGGGCGGCGGCAGCTTCGGTGCGGTCCTTGCCCGCAGCACCGGCCAGTGCGCAGCGGATGCCCCGCACCCGCACCTCTTCTTCTGCATGGCGCAGGGCGGGAATGGCGGCTTCGGCTTCGGCGCGGGCATCCTCGGCTCTGGCTCTGGCCATCTGCCGCCGGGCGGCCACGGTGCGCATGGCTTCCTGATACAGTTCGTTTTTGGTACGCATGGCTCCTCCTTATTCCGGCTTCTTTTTCAACGGACGGCGGCGGGCAGCGTTCTTGAGGAAATCGTTGCCGCTGGGGGCTTCACGGTCCACCCGGATGTTCCGGCTGGCTCCGGCATCGGCCACCGGGCCGCGCACGTCGTGGATGGTGCGCAGGCCCTTGGCGTTCCAGGTTTTCAGGATGCTGTTCCAGTACCACAGGTCCCGCTTGGGGCCTGCCTGCACAGCAGCTTCCTGTACCATGGCGTCATCGTAGCCGTACACCTCGTACCAGCGGGCAATGGCCTTGCGGCCGCCCAGGGTGAGCTCGTCGGTGGAGATGCCCAGCAGGCCGCTGACATACTGCTCGCGGCTCTGGCGCAGTGCCAGCAGTTTGAGGTGGGCATCGGCCTGCTCACCGGTCTCCACGCCCTCGGTGCGCCACACCTTCAGCTCATGCACTACGGCGGCCATGGTGCTGCGGCCGGTGCTGGCAACGTAGGCGGTGCACAGCATCACGGTCTCCGGCGCAAAGCCCTCCTGCATATAAAGGTTGACCAGCTTTTCCATCTCCCTGTGGGTCAGCGGACGGGCAAAGCCGGTCTGTGCGCAGTCGATCAGGCTGGAGATCATGGGGTCGGTGCGGCTGGCCGCAGCGATCTCGGCCCAGGTCATGGGTGCGGGGGCGCTGGGTTCCTCGCCCGGTGCAGCGTTCTCTTCGTACCGCTCCAGCAGGCCAGCGCCCGCCCAGAAGGAGAGGGCGCTCTCGGCGCTGATGCGGCTGCGCAACTTGAGGTCGGCACAGATCTTGTCCGGGTCGGTGATGCCGGTCGCCAGCACATACAGAGCCACGCGCACATTGTATTCTTCGGCGATGCCCAGTTTAGAAAACACCAGCTGCGGCACTGCAATGGTATCGCCCTTGAGTTCTTTTAAACGATAGATCATGTTTTATTCCTTCGGCTTGTCCGGCTCGGCTTCGGCAGCAGGCGGCTCCCACGGGTCGCTGTCCATCATGCTGGGGCAGTTTTTCCAGCGGTCAGGATCGGCATTGAACGCGTCCTGCAAAAAAGCGGCTGTGGCCTCCCGGCCCTCGTCGGTGAGCGGAAACACCTTCTGCACCCGCAGGGCAGGGTCGGTCTTTTCAATGGTCCAGGGGTCCGGCCAGTAGTCCACGGTGAGGATGCTTTCCTCCTTTGCGGCACCCTCGCCGCCGTCCGGGTCCGGCACGGTGCGCTTGCCGGGGATCATCCGGTATCGCAGGCCGTATTCGTTGCCGCTGTAGGAATTTTTGCATTTGAAGTAATGCAGCAGGGGAACAAAGATCATGGCAGAGTCCTTTCGTATTTTGCAGGGAGCGGCTGTAAGCAAAAACGGCAAACCGATATTCCACGGTTTGCCGTTTGTTTTTGGAGCAGGGTACGGGACCCGAACCCGCCGCCTGCTGCTTGGGAAGCAGCCGCTCTACCGGATGAGCTAACCCTGCAAGTTGCTCATTTATTGTAGCAAAGAGGGACGGGATTGTCAAGGGCCGGAGAATGTCAGTTTTTCTGGGCATCGGTCAGGTCCAGCACCGGCGTGAAGGGGTCGAACACAAGGCCGGTGATGCCGTCCACCACCAGCAGACGCCTGTTCTGGCCCAGCAGCGGCACCACGGCGCAGCCTTCCAGCAGCTGGCGCTCACAATCGGCCAGCAGGGCACAGCGGGCGCTGCCGGTCTGCTGGGCGCTCTCGGCCAGACGCTGAGAGTAGATGGGGTCGGACCAGCCGGTCAGGCCGCCGCCCTCGGCCGTGAACTGCTGCAGCATCTGGTATACGCTGCCGCCTTCGGCGCGGATGGGAGCCAGCGCAATGGTGTAGCTGCCCGCTGCAAGGCGTTTGTCGAACTCCTCTTGCGGAACCTCTTCCACCGAGAAGAAAAGGGAGCAGTCCTTCTGCCATGCGCCGTTGATCTGCTCGGCCAGTTCGGTCAGGCCGGCTTCCTTCGGCAGCAGGATGGTCACGCCGGAAAAATCCGAGCTGGCCATGCCCTGCCGTGCATTCAGGTACAATGTACGGGGGTCGGTGATGGTGGGCAGCGGGTTCCTGGCAGACTTGCGGTAATCGATGCCGTCCACGGAAAGGCCGGTGGGCACAAGACCCTCGGCAGCGGTGTACAGACCGGAAGAGGGCACATCCACATTCTCCCGGGCGATGCCGGCAAGCGCCTGCCGCAGTTCCTGATTGGCAAACACAGGATCTTCGGCGCTGTTGAACAGCAGTGCCCAGGTGGTGTCGGAGTAATCCACCGACTGCAGCGAGGTATCCTCGCCGGTGTCGTCCAGCGCGGCGGAGCATTTTTCGTCTGCAATGAGCTGGGCGGCGCTCTTGCCGGTGCTGCCGGTGTTCTGCACCAGACGCAGGCTGCCGATCATGGGGGAGGAGACATCCCGGCGCAGGAACAGGCCGCTGGCCGTCCAGTTGTAAAGATAGAAGCTGCCGCTGGAAAGGGTGGTCTTGGCGGTCAGGCCGTAGGTGCCGCGGGTGCTCTCAAAAAATGCTTCATCGCAGGGCATGGCACCGGGCAGGGTGAGCTTGGCAAGGAAGTTGTCGTCCTTTTCACTCAGGCGGAACACCAGCGTCAGCGGGCCGGCGGCCGAAACGCCCAGCGTGCTGGCATCGGCTGTGCCAGCCAGCACGGCAGCACTGTTCTCAAGGGCGGCAAACTCCACGGCATAAGGGGAATTTGTCTGCGGCTGGAATATGCGCCGGAATGCAAACACAAAGTCCTCGGCAGTGATGGTGTGATCCGTGGAAGCGCCCTTAACGGCCTTGTAGGTCAGGCCGTCCTTGATCTGGAAGGTGTAGGTCTTGCCATCGGAGGAGACCGTCCAGCTCTCGGACAGATCGGGCACGATCTCGCCATCCGCTTTTTTGCGGACAAGCCCGCTGTAAAGGTTCTCGCAGGCGATCACGTCCGGGGCAGCAGAAGCTACCTGCGGGTCAAGGTTTGCGGGAATGGTATCCACGAACCATGTAAAGCTTGGCGCACTGGAACTGCTGCCGCAGCCGGTGAGCGCAAGCAGGAACGCAGCAGCAAGCACTGCTGCGGTAATACGGAAGAACTGTTTCAAGGGGATGACCTCATTCTATGGTATTTGCGAAAAAGGCTTTTTGTATACAAAAAGCACTCTGCTTCGACAAGTGTAGCAGAAACAGCGGCAAAATACAATTGCAGAATTGTGAATTTACCTTGCTTTTTGGGGCAAAAAGGGCGTTTTTCCGTTGCCAATTGCGGCTAAATGGACTATAATGGTACAGCGAAACATCTCTGCACCCGTTTTGAGGTGCGTTCTGAATACGATATTATGGAGGAGGAACTGTTTTTATGCAGAAGGATCAGCAGAAACTGATTGAACTCATCAAAGGCAAAAAAGTGGCCTTCATTGGTGCCGGTGTCAGCCACAAGACCCTGATCAAGGAGTTTGTGGAGCTGGGTGCCCATGTGACCCTGTGCGACCAGAAAAAGAGCGTGGAGGACTTTGGCGATTACGCTGCCACCATCAAGGAGCTGGGCATCGACCTGAGCCTGGGCGAAAACTATCTGGATGGCTTCAAGGGTCAGGATATCATCATGCGCACCCCGGGCTTTGTGGGCTACTTTGAAAAGCCCCTGCAGGATGCCATGGCCGCAGGCACCATGGTCACCAGTGAGGTGGAGTTGTTCTTCGACTTCTGCCCCTGCGAGATCGTAGCCGTGACCGGCTCCGACGGCAAGACCACCACCACCACCCTGATCTCCAAGTTCTACGAGGCCGCAGGCCGCAAGGTGCATCTGGGCGGCAACATCGGCGCAGCTCTGCTGCCCATGCTGCCCGAGGTGGCTCCCGAGGATGTGGCTGTGGTGGAGCTTTCCAGCTTCCAGCTCATCAGCATGCATTCCAGCCCCAACATTGCCGTGGTGACCAATGTCACCCCCAACCATCTGGACCACCACAAGGACATGCAGGAGTACATTGATGCCAAGCGCAACATCCTGCTGTACCAGAAGCAGCCCTGCCGCGCTGTGCTGGGCTATGAGAATGAGATCAGCCGTTCCATGCAGTCCGACTGCAAGGGCAAGCAGGTGTGGTTCACCCGCCTGCACGATACCGACAACGGTGCCTTCCTGCGCAAGGAGGACAACATGCTCTGCATGGCCGAGGATGGCGTTGTGACCCCCTTCCTGGCCCAGAAGGACGTGAAGCTACGCGGCCTGCACAACATTGAAAACCTGCTGGCTGCTGCCGCTGCCGTGTGGGGCGAGGTGCCCGTGGAAGCCATCCAGAAGGTGGGCAGCACCTTTACCGGTGTGGAGCACCGCATTGAGCCGGTGCGCACGCTGGACGGCGTGCTGTACTACAACGACTCCATCGGCACCAGCCCGACGCGCACCATTGCCGGTCTGCGCAGCTTTAACCAGAAGGTCATTCTGATCGCTGGCGGCTACGACAAGCACATTCCTTATGAGCCGCTGGCACCGGAAGTGGTGGCCCACGTGAAGAACCTTGTGCTGATGGGTGCCACCGGCCCCCGCATCGAAAAGGCTGTGCGCGAGGACCCGAACTTCAACGAAGCAGAGCTGCCCATCCAGCACGCCGACAACATGCAGCACGCTGTGGAGCTGGCCCGTGCCTGCGCAAAGCCCGGTGACATCATCATCCTGTCCCCGGCCAGCGCATCGTTTGATCTGTACCCCAACTTTGAGGTGCGCGGCCGCGAGTTCAAGAAGATCGTCAACGAGCTGAAGTGATCGCGCAGGTCAGCACAAAAGCCCACCGCGCCCGCTTTTTAAATGCCTGCCGGGGGAAATGGGTGCTGGGGGCGACCCTGCCGCTGAATCTTGCCCTTTTTAGCAAAAGCCAGCCGTGGCGATTCTACGCAGGACCTACACTGGCGCTGGAACTCAGCGGCAGCACCGCATGGGCAGCAGGGCACGCAAACCCGGAAGAGATGGCCAGCTTTCTGGCTTTCTGCGGGTGTGAGAGCATCATTTTAGACGAAAACGAATGCCCACCGCCTGCCGGGTGGTGCAAAGCTGAAACGCTGACTGTATTCGGCCTTGCACCCGGCAAGGCTCTGCCGCTGCCCGCTGCAGACGAGACGCTCTGGGCCGGACTGACCCTTGACAGAGAACCCTCTGCCATGGATGTGGCACGGGCGCTCTACCCGGCGGATACGGCAAAGCAGGATGACTTTTACTCCGAGCTTTGCACAAAGCGCACCCGCGGCAAAGCCCTTGTGTGGGCGCTGCGGCAGGGAAGTGAAACGATCTGCACGGTAGGGGCCTATGCCCTTGCGAACAGGCAGGCCTACATGGCCTGCGGGCAGACAGCCCAGCCTTTGCGGGGCAAGGGCATCGGCGGGCGGCTCATTGTGCAGATGGCGAACGAGCTTGCCGCCAAGGGGGAGCACCCGGTGTTTCTCTGCAGCCCGGAGCGGGTGCACTTTTATACCCGGCTTGGCTTTGAAAAGCTGGGGGAATATGCAAGATATGAACAAACTCCTTCAGTCAAAACCTGACGGTTTTGCCAGCTCCCTCAATGAGGGAGCCTTTGGCAGGACGGAAAAGCTTTCTGCATAAGTGAAACGTTCTGGTTTCGTCAGGAGCTCCCTCCCTGAGGGAGCTGGCGCACGAAGTGCGGCTGAAGGAGTCATTCCGACAGAAAGCCTGCGCTCTATAAAATCTATAAAATTAAGGAACCATTATAATGTCAATGCTGAACCACTTTTTCAATTACAAACCCGAAGTTCTGGCGCTGGACGAAAAGGCTATGGAGCTGTGCCAGCCCTACTTCCGCCATATGGAGGAGATCCGCGATTTTAACCAGCTCAAAATGCTGAAAGCCTTTGCGGATACCCAGATGTCCTCCACCGATATGCTGGGCACCACCGGCTACGGCCTGTGGGATACCGGCCGCGCAAAGCTGGAGCAGATTTTTGCCGAGGTGATGGGCGCAGAGGATGCCCTCGTGCGCAGCCAGTTCCAGAGCGGCACCCACACGCTGGCTGTGGCGCTGTTCGGCCTGCTGCGGGCAGGGGACACCCTGCTGGCTGCCACCGGCCGCCCCTACGATACGCTGGAAGGTGTGATTGGTCTGGACGGCAAGGGCAGGGGCACCGGCACCCTGATGGATTACGGCATCCGGTACGATGAAGCTCCGCTGAAAGCCGACTTCACCCCGGATTATGACCTGATCGCCCAAAAGGCCCCCAGTGCAAAGGTATGCCACATCCAGCGCAGCCGCGGCTATCTGCAGCGCAATGCCTTTGATCTGGAAACGATCCGAAAAATTGCGGATACCGCCCGCGCCGCAAACCCGGACATCATTATTTTTGTGGATAACTGCTACGGCGAGTTCACCCAGACGCAGGAGCCCTGTCAGATGGGCGCAGACCTTGTGGTGGGCAGCCTGATCAAGAACCCCGGCGGCGGCATCGCTCCCACCGGCGGCTACATTGCGGGCCGCAAAGACCTTGTGGAGCTGTGCGCTTACCGCCTGAATGCGCCCGGTCTCGGCAAGGATCTGGGCTGCACGCTGGAAACGCCCCGTGATATGTATCTGGGCTTCTACTATGCGCCCGGCGTGGTGTGCGAGGCCATCAAGACCGCCATTTACGCCCAGTGTATGCTGGAGCTGCTGGGCAAGAATCCAGTGCCGCGCTACTGCGACGACCACAACGACATCGTCACCTGCTTTGATGCAGGCACTGCGGATGCGCTCATCGGCTTCTGTCAGGGTATTCAGGCTGCAAGCCCCGTGGACAGCTATGCCGCCCCGGAACCTTCTCCGGAGCCGGGCTATACTGATGAGGTGGTCATGGCAAGCGGCAGCTTTACACAGGGCAGCACCATCGAGCTTTCCTGCGACGGCCCGCTGCGTGAGCCGTACACCTGCTACCTGCAGGGCGGTCTGAACTTTGCTGCCAGCCGTGCAGGCGTGCTGCTGGCCATCCAGAAGGCTTATTTTAAGGGCTGAAAAGGGGAGAGCGCATGCCTGTTTTAAGTGACCGTGTGGGTACCTTCACGGATTCTGTCATCCGCCGCATGACCCGCATCAACAATCAGTACGACTCCATCAACCTCTCGCAGGGCTTCCCGGATTTTGACCCGCCGAAGCAGCTGCTGGACGCTCTGGCCGAAACAGCTTACAAAGGCCCGCACCAGTACGCTGTGACCTTTGGCGCGCAAAACTTCCGCGAGGCGCTGGCAAAAAAGACCAGCCCTGCCCTGCACCACGAAGTAGACCCCAACACCGAGATCTGCGTGACCTGCGGCGGCACTGAGGCCATGATGGCAGCCATGATGACCATCTGCAACCCCGGCGACAAGGTGATGATCTTCTCACCGTTCTACGAGAACTACGGTGCCGATGCCATTCTTTCGGGCGCGGAACCCATCTATATCCCGCTGGTGCCGCCCACCTATGAGTTTGATATCAGCCTGATCGAAAAGGGCTTTGCCGAGGGTGCCAAGGCGCTGATCCTGTGCAACCCCTCCAATCCCTGCGGCAAGGTGTTCCGCCGCGACGAGCTGGAAGCCATTGCAAAGCTGGCCATCCAGTACGATGCCTTTGTGGTGACGGATGAGGTGTACGAGCATATCATCTATGCGCCGGCAGAGCATATCTGCATGGCAAGCCTGCCCGGCATGTTTGAGCACACCATCACCTGCAACTCGCTCTCCAAGACTTACTCCATCACGGGCTGGCGTCTGGGCTATCTGATCGGACCCGCAGAGGTCATTGAGGGCGCGCGCAAGGTGCACGACTTCCTCACTGTGGGTGCGGCTGCACCCCTGCAGGAGGCCGCTGTGGCCGGTTTGGAGATGCCCGCCAGCTATTACGAAGAGCTGCAGGCCCTTTACACCGAAAGGCGCGATCATTTTCTGGCCGGACTGGACCGTGTGGGGCTGAAGCACAATGTTCCGCAGGGCACCTATTTTGTGATGATCGATATTTCCGATTTTCTGGCGCTGCCCCAGTTCAAGGGCTGGACCGACCTGCAGTTCTGTGAGTGGATGATCCGGGAAGTGGGCGTGGCCGCTGTGCCTGGCTCCAGCTTCTTCCGGGAGCCGGTGAACCACCTGATCCGGATGCACTTTGCCCGCGGCACCGATGTGCTGGACGAAGCCGTCCGCCGGCTGGAAAAGCTGCAGGCTTTACTGAAATAAAAGCAAAAAAAAACAACAGCGCCGCAGGAAGTTTCCTGCGGCGCTGTCTCTTTCCCGATACTCTATACACGATTCATCACACGGCGTGGCGCTGCACGGTGGGCATTGGCTCCACAAGAGCGGGATGCATCCCCTCGCGGTAGTCCAGGTCGCCCTGATCCATACCGCGCAGTAAGACCTCGGCGGTGGCAATGTTGGTGGCAATGGGTACGCTGTGCATATCGCACAGGCGGAGCAGATTCTGCTCGGTGATGCTGGCGGCATCCGCTTTCAGCGGGTCACGGAAGAACAACACCAGATCCACTTCGTCGCACGCAATGCGGGAAGTAATCTGCTGCACACCGCCCAAGCGCCCGGAGAGATAACAGTGCACGGGCAGGCCGGTAGTCTGCGCCAGCATCCGTCCGGTGGTACCGGTAGCAATGACTGTGTTTTTGGACAAAATGGCGCTGTAAGCAGTGCAGAACTGCAGTGCAAGCTCTTTGCGGGAATCGTGTGCAAGAATGGCGATCGTCATATTGCTCTCTCCTTTGTTCCAAGTATAGTGTTGTGTGTGACGAACAACTTTCTCATTGGAAAGTGAAATGAAGTGAAATCGTTATCAAGTTTTCCAATATAGTTTTACCGCATCGAAATAGGGGTTGTCAAGGGGGCTCTTGTACTTTTTACAAAACAAAATGGAGAAAGTAAGACTATATCTTTGTGAGAAGTGCAGAAAACTGGGATACAATCATCCATATCAATGAGCGAACAGAAAAGGCAGATTGAAAACATAATTCAGTTTTTGTCTTTGCTGAAAGAACATTTCATGGGAATAAAACAAAAATACAGGCTGGCGCAAATCGCACCAGCCTGTTTCGGAAAAAGCTTTTCAGTTTCGTTTCTAAATTATGAATATTATGGAGAAAACGCTCACTCCCGATTTCCGCACTGGAAAGGTGGGTTCAGCGGGCTTTAGCGGATTTGACCATTGCCGTGGATGATATACTTGTAGCTGCACAGCTCGGCCAGTCCCATGGGGCCGCGGGCGTGGAGTTTCTGGGTGGAAATGCCCATTTCGCACCCAAGGCCGAATTCACCGCCATCCGTAAAGCGGGTGGAACAGTTCACATACACGGCGGCGCTGTCCACTGCGGCAGTGAACAGGTCGGCATGGGCCTGTGTCTGGGTCAGGATGGCCTCGCTGTGGCCGGTGGAGTGCTCAGCAATATGCTCGATGGCCTCCTCCACGCTGTCCACGACCTTGACCGCGAGGATGTAGTCCAGAAATTCGGTGTCAAAGTCTTTTTCGCCGGCAGGGGTGCCGGAGATAATGGCGGCTGCGCGCTTATCAAGACGAAGCTCTACCGGATGCAGACCCTTTGCAATGCGGTCCGGGCCAAGCCGCTGGGCCAGACGGGGAAGAAACTCCCCGGCAATGGCAGAGTGCACAAGGCACACCTCCTCGGCGTTGCACACGCTGGGGCGGCTGGCCTTGGCGTTCTCGATGATGTCCAGAGCTTTGTCCAGATCGGCGGTGTCGTCTACGTACACATGGCAGATGCCGGTGCCGGTCTGGATACAGGGCACCTTGGCGTTCTGAACGCAGGCACGGATCAGCCCGGCACCGCCGCGCGGGATCAGCAGATCCACATAGCCTACAGCGGTCATCAGAGCGTTGGCAGAAGCGTGGGTGGTGTCCTCGATCAGGCAGACCGCTGTCTCGGGCAGACCGGCTTTTTTCAGGCCCTGCCGCAGAACGGTGACGATAGCGTTGGCACTGCGCCAGGCCTCCTTGCCGCAGCGCAGGATACAGGCATTGCCGCTCTTGATGGCAAGGGCAGTGGCATCGCTGGTCACATTGGGGCGGCTCTCGTAGATAATGGCGATCACACCCATGGGCACAGCCGTCTTTTCAATGACAAGCCCGTTGGGGCGCTCCACCCGGTTCAGCACCCGGCCCACCGGGTCGGGCAGAGCGGCAACCTCGCGGATGCCCTGCGCCATGGCTTCAATGCGCGGTGCGGTCAGGGCCAGACGGTCCAGCATCACATCGCTGATGTGCCCCTTGGCCGCAGCCATGTCCTCAGCGTTGGCGGCAAGGATGGCCGCCTGATCGTCTGCGCTGCACAGCGCATCTGCCATGCCCAGCAGGGCCGCGTTGCGGGCGGTGTTATCGGCCAGCGCAAGGGCACTTTTGGCGCTGCGGGCGGCTTCCAGAATTTCCTGTGTGGTCATGTGTTCAGTCCTCCTTGCGGGCCGCAAAGCGGGTGCCTGCGGATCTGCCTGCGGCAATGTCGTACAAAAGCTCCGGGTGTGCGCCGTTGGCAATGACCATATCGGCACCGCTGCCCGTTACCATGCGGGCAGCGCGCAGCTTGGTGGCCATGCCGCCGGTGCCAAGGGCCGAACCGGCACCATCGGCCAGAGCCATCACCTCGGGGGTGATCTCCTCCACCAGCGGGATGAGCTTTGCGTCCGTGTGGGTGTGGGGATTGGCGGTGTACAGGCCGTCGATGTCACTCAGTAGCACCAGCATGTCAGCCTTGGCGCAGCAGGCCACGATGGCCGCCAGCGTGTCGTTGTCGCCAATGGAGGTGATCTCATCGGTGGCAACGGTGTCGTTTTCGTTGATGATGGGCAGGGCACCCAGCTCCAGCAGGCGGGACAGGGTGTTCTGAAAGTTCACGCGGCGTTCGGTGTGCTCCACGTCCACGCCGGTGAGCAGGATCTGCGCCACGGTGTGATTGTAGGCGTTGAACAGCCGGTCGTAGGTGTACATCAGCTCACACTGGCCCACAGCGGCGCAGGCCTGCTTGGTGGTGGTGTCCTTTGGGCGGGTTGGCAGTGAGAGCTTGCCCACGCCCATGCCAATGGCACCGGAGGACACCAGAATGACCTCATGGCCCTCGTTTTTCAGGTCGCTGAGCACCTTGACCAGCTGTTCCGTGTGGCGGATGTTCAGCCGTCCGGTGGCGTATGCCAGAGTAGAAGTGCCTACTTTTACAACGATGCGCATGATATCCTTAACCCTTTCCCATTTCCTTTGTCTTATTGTACGAGGCGATCACGGCATCCATCACCGCACCGCGCAGGCCGTGCTCTTCCAGCACGCGCACGCCCTGAATGGTGCTGCCGCCGGGGCTGCATACAGCATCCTTGAGTTCGCCGGGATGCTTTCCGCTTTCCAGCACCAGCTTTGCGCTGCCCAGAACCATCTGCGCGGCATATTCCTGCGCTTTGGCGCGGGGCAGCCCGCAGGCCACGCCGCCATCAGCCAGAGCCTCAATAAACTGGTACACCCATGCCGGGCCGCAGCCGGAAACGCAGCTGGCGGCATCGATCAGACTTTCCGGCACGGCATCCAGACGGCCCGCAGGAGCCATGATCCTGAGGAAGGCTTCTTCTTCCTCAGCGGTGACATTGCTGGAACAGTACTGGATCATACCCTCGCCCACCGAAGCCGGGGTGTTAGGCATGATGCGGATCACAGGAAAGTCCTCACCGGCCATCTCCTGAATACGGGCGATCGAAAGGCCCGCTGCCATGCTGCACAGCACAAAACGGCTGGAGCGCTCGTCAAAGGTGAACTTGAGCGGCTGGAGCAGAGCTTCCATCATCTGGGGCTTTACCGCCAGAAAGATCAGGTCGCAGTCACCGGCCACCTCGGCATTTGTGGCGGTTTTGCAGCCCAGTTCTTTGGCCAGTGCCTGTGCCTTGGCCGCAGTGCGGTTTGCCAGAAAAACTTTCTTAGGGTCAACAGCTTTGCAAACGGCACGGGCGATAGCTCCACCCATGTTGCCGCAGCCCAGAAAACCAATGGTATCCATCATAGTTTGTACCCTCCCTCAAAACGGCACTTCAATCACAGCCGTCTGCTCCCATTCTAAGCGCAGAGGAATATAAAATCAAGGGCCTTTTCCGCTTTTTTGCCGGAAGAAGCCGCTTTTGCAGGCATTTCACACCGCCGGAAGGGGTTTGGGGGATGAGAAACGGCTCTTGAAGCGAGAAACTGCCGGAGTGAAAACGCAGGAAGGCATTCTTTGTTTACAAAATGGACAGAATCAATGCTTGCAATCGGAACGACTTTTGCGGTATTATAATGTACGAAGCTGCCAATCGCCGTACGCAGCGGGAAAAATTTCTACGGTTGGGAAAGGAAGGTTTTTGTGTCACAAACAACGAAGCGGGCACTGGAAGCATCGCTGAAAAAGCTGCTGCTGGAAAAGCCCCTCAATAAGATCACGATCAACGATATCACCGAGGACTGCGGCGTGAACCGCATGACCTTTTACTACCACTTCAAGGATATTTACGATCTGGTGGACTGGATCCTGACGGAAGATGCAATCAAGGCGATGGAAGGCTGCCAGAGCTTTGATACATGGACCGAAGCATTTCTGGACATCCTGCACCAGATCCGGGATAACAAAACACTGGTGCTGAACGTATACCGCTCTGTGGGGCGTGAACAGGTGGAGCAGTATCTGTACAAGCTTCTGGACCCCATGCTGAAGGAATTTGCGGATCGCGAATGCCGCGACATCACCGTGCAGGACGATGACAAGCAGTTTGTGGTGGATTTTTACAAATATGCGCTGGTGGGCGTGGTGCTGGAATGGATCCGCCGGGATATGAAGACCGAGCCCGCTGTGATGGTAGAACGTATGGGACGGATGCTGCAGGGCGATCTGCGCCGCGCGTTATGCCGCCTTGCCAGCAATAAGATCCATCTGGAACAGGACGGTTGAACCGGAAGAACGACAAAATTTTATCATAATCCGCGCCGTGATGGGTTTTCTATCACGGCGCTTTTTCTGTTTATGGAAACTTGTGGGATAGAATGGTAGAGTAATGGCATAGAAATAGAAAAAGAGATTTCCGAAAAATACCGTTTGGAGGAAAAGGATAATGAATACTTCTATTGAGAGCCTGACTCATAAAATGCAGCGTGCTGCCGTTGGTAAAATGGTGGACGTGGTGCTTTCTCATGCCGATAAAGATCGTCAGAAAACCGTGGGACAGCTGGTGGATGTTGCAAAGCAGTTCTATGGCAGTTCGTTCAGCGATGAAGCCTACGAACACGCCAGACAGACCCTGACCGACCCCGACAGCAAGTGGTCCAAGCTCATCAACTGTGTGCTGGATCAGACCGACCCCAACGTGGCCCGCACTATGGCGCTGAATCTGGGCTACGAGGCTTTCTTCCGCGGCACCAAGACCATCCGCGAGAACCGCGTGAAGTATCAGTGCAACATCCCCTGGCTGATCCTGTTCGATCCCACTTCCGCCTGCAATATGCACTGCGTGGGCTGCTGGGCCGGTGAATACGGTCACAAGAATAACCTCAGCTTTGAGGATATGGACAAGATCGTTACCGAGGGCAAGGAGCTGGGCGTGTACCTGTACATGCTGACCGGCGGCGAGCCGCTGGTGCGTAAGGCTGATATCCTCAAGCTGGCCGAGAAGCACAACGATGTGCAGTTTGCCATCTACACCAACTCCACCCTCATCGATGAGCCCTTCTGCAAAGAGGTGGTGCGTCTGGGCAACATTGCCTTCATGCTGTCCATCGAGGGCACCCCGGAGACCAACGATGCCCGCCGCGGTAAGGGGCACTATGCCGCTGTTATGCATGCTATGGATCTGCTCAAGGAGCACGGCATCGTGTTCGGCACGTCCATCTGCTACACCCGCGATAATATCGAAGCTGTCACCAACGATGAGTTCATGCGTTTCCTGTGTGAGAAGGGCGCACACTTCGGCTTCTACTTCCACTACATGCCCGTGGGCAACGAGGCAGCACCGGAACTGATGCCTACCCCGGAGCAGCGCAAATATATGATCGACCGCATCCGCTATCTGCGCTCGGAAGAGTGCGATATCCCATTCTACCCGATGGATTTCCAGAACGATGGCGAGTTCGTGGGCGGCTGCATTGCCGGCGGACGCAACTACTTCCACATCAACTCTGCCGGTGACGCAGAGCCGTGCGTGTTCATCCACTACTCCAATGCAAACATCCACGACCAGAGCATTCTGGAAATTCTGCACAGCCCGCTGTTCATGGCTTATCACAACGGCCAGCCCTTCAACAAGAACCATCTGCGTCCCTGCCCGATGCTGGAAAACCCCGAACTGCTGCAGAAGATGGTGCACGAGACCGGTGCCCACAGCACCGACCTGCAGTCGCCGGAGAGCGTGGAGCACCTGTGCGAGAAGTGCAAGAACTATGCGGCCAACTGGCAGCCCACGGCGGACGAGATCTGGTCCCACACCAAGATCCGCGAGAGCCGCTACGAGAACTACAAGGACTGGAAGCCCTCGCAGCCCATTGAAAAGTAACGAAGGCAGACATCATAATGCAAACAAAGCCCAGGCGTTCCATTGAAGTGCGCTCCGTCAAGTAGACAGAGAAATAATATAAGTTTTTGTTCGCCGTTTCCACAAGGAGACGGCGAATTTTTTGTGCAAAAGTGATGGTTCTTTCTTGACATAAAAACACCCCCAGAGTACGCAGAGTTTTTGTTTTACTCTGTCTACTCTAGGGGGAGCATATCACACTCAGAGAGGGTCTTACTGTTTCATGAAAGAGTGGTTTTGAAAATTACCAGAACCAGTAGCGCTTTTTCAGCACAACATATGCAATGCCGATCAGAACCACTACAACACCACCGGCAATGAAGAAGGTCCAGTTGATATTGGCAAATTTCAGGTTCTGGTTGGTCAGCAGATAACGGCCTGCAGTATCGGCAGTGATGATGCCGTCGGTGTAGCTGTTCAGGTACTGCCACTTGTTGGAGACGGCGTTGTACAGATACAGGCGGGTATAGGTGCTCACATCCAGATCGATGCGCACCGAGCAGGGAAGAGCCTTGCCCTTGTCCAGCTCAAACTCGATGCCCTGATCGGACTCAGTCAGGATGAGCATGGTGTCCAGCTCACTGGTGGTGCTCTTGACACCGCTGCCTGCAATCTGCATGGTGTAGCCATCACCCACCACGCACAGGGTCTTGCCGGTGGTGCGCAGCGCATTGAGGATATCACCGGTCACGGTAGGCACCTCGGCCTGTGTGAAAACGATCTCGTTGTCCTCACTGTCCTGAATGGCCTGCACAACGGGATCGATCTCGATGGGAGTATCGTTATCCGATTCGGTGGAGCTGCTGTCCGAAGAATTATCGGAAGAAGATGCAGCCGAACGGTTGACGATGACCGTGACCATGGCGGATGCAGTGCCGTTGGAAACGGTAATGGAAGTAGCGCCGGTGCCCACAGCCGTGATCACGCCGCTGGGGCTGACCGTGGCAATGTTGCTGTTGGCGGACTTATAGGTGAACTTCTGGGAAGCGGAAGAAGGCTTGACACTGGCGGTCAGGGTGCGGGTGGCACCGGGCTTGAGCACAACGTAGGAAGGATTCACCGTGACGACCTGACCGCTGTTGGAAGAACCAGTGCTGGCGGTGCCAGTGCTGGAGTTGGGAATACTCATGACCGTGACATTGGTGGTAGCAGTCACCGAACCGCAGGTAGCGGTAATGGTGGCGGTGCCGGGGGCAATGCCGGTAACACGGCCGAAATTGTTCACCGTGGCGACCTTCTCATTGGAAGAGGTCAGGGCGACGGTGGCATAGTTGGAAGCCGAAGTAGGCCGCACCTGCAGCTGTGCCGAGACCGAGTTGCCAACATAGATGGTGTTGGAGGAAAGGGAAAGGTCCATCTCGGTAACGATCATGGAAGAATCCATGGAGACAACGATGGTGTAGGCACAGATCTGGTTGCCTGCGGCAGCGGTGATGCGGGTGGTGCCTACGCCCACAGCCTGCACGACACCGGAGTTGCTCACGGTCAGAATGGAAGTATCGTCCGAGATAAAGACAACCGAGTCGGTAGAGTTGCGCGGACGCACCACAGGAGACAGCTGCTGAGAGGAACCCAGCAGCATGTTGGCGGTATAGCTGCCGGCCTCAATGCTTTCGGCAGGCACGTCCTGATCCCACGGCATGGCAACGCCGCTCAGGGCAAGGCCGGAGACAGGGCTTGCTGCGGCCGCAGACACAGCTGTGCCGCAGGCCAGCAGGCAGAGCGCTGCCGCACAGACGGCCAGTTTTTTTGCGGTTGATTTCATAGTAAGTGTACCTCTTTGGGTGATATAACGGCGGCTGGCAGTCAGCACAGCTCCGGTTTAGCGGAACAGAACGCCCAGGGCTTCCATTGCGTACTCGAAATAGGTGACCTGATCGTACTCCACGCGGGCAGTAACGCTCATGCCGTTGGAAAGATCCACCTTGTCGCCGCTGCGGCTCACCACATAAGTGGCATCGGGCTTAATGGTCATCTTATAGTAGGAAGCGTTGGAGCTGGCCGTCACGTCACTGTCAATGGCCGTTACAGTGCCGGTCAGGGTGCCATAGGAATACTCCGAAAGGCCGGTAATGGCGATCTTGCACGGGTCACCCACATGAAGCAGCGGGCGGTCGTTCACGGTGACCATGGCAACGATCTCCAGATCGTCGTTCTCGCTGGCAACAGTGGCCAGCGGGGAGCCTGCGCTCAGCACCATGCCCTCTTTGTAAGGAGTATCCATGTGGATCACACCGGAGGTGGGGGCGTAGATGTAGTAATCGTTGGCACCGGTGTTCAAGGCATCGAGCTGAGCCTGAACGTTGTCCACGTTGCTCTGTGCGCTGGTAATGCTCTGGGAGATGGACTGCATGGTGGAGTAGTACAGAGCTTCTACTTCGCTCTGGCTCTGCTCCATCATGGTCTTGATCTGAGCATCGGAGTAACCGGCAGCCTGATAGGCCGTGGCATCAAAGGTCTTCTGAGAGACCTGGCTCTTGTAGGTCTCGTACTGATAGTAGTAGGGCTGATCTTCGGGGTTTGTCTCGCTGAAGTAGTTGGTATCATCCTGCACGCACTGCAGCAGTTTGTTGTACTGGTCCAGCTGGGTCTGGTAGATCTTGAGCTGGCTTTCCAGGTTATCCTGCTGCATGTCGATATCCGTGCTCTTGATGTGGGCCACGAGGTCGCCCTCGTTCACATAGCTGCCCTCCGAAATATACATCTCGGTAATGGAGCCGGAATAACTGGACATGATATAGGTTTTATTGCTGGCCTGAACGGTGCCTGCGTTCTGGCTGACATAAATGCGGTTGGTATGGGTGCTCCACACCACCAGAAACAGCATGAAGATGCCCACCAGAATGACAAAAGCGTAGCCATAAGGTGGCAGCTTTTTTTCCATCATGATGCGGCGGTCCTGCAGATCCGAAAGGTTCTGAACTTTAATCGTCATAATTACTTGGTCTCCATAAAGACATCGACCACGGCATCATCCTCATCCTGATTGACATAAATGGTATAGGAGGTGCCGGTCAGTTTCTGCTCATTCTCAAAAGCGTGGACCTGCAGCTTGTAGGAAGCCAGCTGGCTTTCGGGCATGGGGCCGGTGTAGTGGGCATACAGGCAGTTCTTCACGCGCAGAACAGCATCCATATGGTAGTCCTGCTCCATCTGGCCGATGAACTGGGTAGCCTGCTGCATCATGTACAGGTGCATCTGACGGTCCTCACCAACCACCATGGCCTGCACAATGGGGCCAATGGGCTGTGCGTTGTTGCTCTTGATAAAGTTGTGCATCTGGGTCAGCACCACGGGCAGACTGGCCATCTCTTCCGGATGGATCTCACGGGAGAGCACATTGGTGAGCTTCAGGGTCTTGTTCTCGGCTACTTTGATCTCTTTCATGTTGAATACCTCGGTTCCTTTTCAGATTTACCTCAGAAGAGGCAGTAATAGGCAATCGAGAAAGGGGAGAAAATCGCTGCAGAGAGCAGCTTCCTCTCCGCTCCCGATCGCCTACTACTTATAAAAGTAATAGGGATCTTGCAAATAAAATGTGCCCGGAGGCATTTTGCCTCCGGGCACACCATAGTGAGGCATAGTTACCTGAGCAGGCGGGGCCTGTTCGGGATAACACCATCTACTTCTACTAAACAGAAAGTCTTTCTAGCTCTTTTTTATCTGACACAGTAAAACTATGTCAAATCAAGCTATCCATCATGAATGACTCCCTTTCATATGTAACCGGGTACGCACCCGGCTGCAACACATCAATAGGTGATCGACTCACCGTCGTCATCCTCTTCCACCACGGCCTGCATGACAGACTGCTTGGGCTCTGCCTTTTTGCTGCGGTAGATACCCTGCTGCATGTTCCACAGCTCGTAGTACTTGCCTTCCTTGGCAAGCAGCTCATCGTGCGTGCCGCGTTCCACGATCTTGCCGTGATCCATCACAAGGATCAGATCACAGTCACGAACAGTGGACAGGCGGTGAGCTACGATCAGCATGGAACGATCTGCAAGCTGATCGTAGATCATGTTGAAGATCAGATTTTCCGTAGCAAAGTCCAGATTACTGGTGGATTCATCCAGAATGTAGAGGTTGGAATCTTTCAGGAAAGCGCGTGCCAGCGCAATGCGCTGCTTTTCACCGCCGGACAGGCCGTTGCCCGCTTCCTCCAGATAGGTGTTATACTGCAAGGGCAGATGACGGATAAAGTCGTGAGCATCTGCCTTCTTGGCAGCTTCCTTAACTTCGTCCATCGTAGCGTCCATACGGGAAACGCGGATGTTATCATAAATGGTCTTGCTGAACAGCTCAACGTTCTGCGGCACATAAGAAATTGCGCGGCGGACAGAGTCATTGGTGTATTCAGCCAGATTCACACCGTTCAAGTCGATCTCGCCATCTTCCGGCTCATAATACTTGAGCAGAAGCTTGGTGATCGTGGATTTGCCGCTGCCGCTGCTGCCCACCAGCGCGACCTTTTTACCGGCCGGAATGGTAAAGCTGATGTGATCCAGTGCAGGGGCACGGTTGCCATAACGGAAAGTGACATCCTTGAACTCGATATCGCCCTCCACCTTGTCCAGATCGGTGCGGTCTTCGTCGCCGACCGTCTCGGAGGGATAATCCATGATCTCGCCCAGACGCTTCATGGAAATGCTGGCCTCCTGAATCTGCATCTGCAGACCGATCAGGTTGCTCAGCGGGGAAGTAAAGTAAGAGGACAGCGTGCTGAAGGCCATGAATCCGCCCAGTGTCATCTCCCCCTTCAGAACCTGACTGATACCCACATAGGTGGTCAGCATGCTGAAACCGGTGGAAATGAAGGAGGAAATCAGGCCCTGCGTGGTGCTGATCTTGCTGGAACGCAGGCTGATCTTCAGGCTCTTGATGTACTCACGCTCGAGGTTCTCCATTTCGGTATCCTCGTTGGCGTTGCACTTGACCGTCTCAATGCCGCGCAGGCTTTCGATCATCTGGCTGTTCAGTGCAGCGGACTGCACCATGGTCTCTTCGTTGATCTTTTTGTAAGGCTGCTTGTAGATCAGCACCAGCAGAATGCTGACCAGAGCCATGAACAGCGAGATCGAGAAGAGCATCGCATTCATGCGGAACAGGATGACACCGGTGATAATGGCCATCGAGATATCCATGATCAGGCTCAGCGCAATGCTGGTGAAGATGGATTTGATGGTGTTTGCATCCGAATAACGGGTGGTGATATCACCAGTCTTGCGGGTGGCAAAGAACTTCATGGGCAGATGGAAGATATGCCCGAAGTAGCCCAGCATCAGCGGAATATCGATCTTGATGGATAGGTGGATCAGAACCCACTGCCGGACAAAGCCCACCAGCGTATTGGTGATGCTGACCATGCTGAACACAAGGATCAGCGTGACCAGCAGATTGTCTAGGCCATATGGCAAGACCTCGTCCATCAGGATCTTGTTGAACATGGAGGAGGCAATGCCCAGGATCGTAACGATCAGAGAACTCAGGATCGCATAGGCAAAGAGCTTTTTCTGGGGCAGCAACAGGTCGACGTAACGCTTGAACATGCCGCCCTTTTCGATCTTACCACCCTTGAACTCCGAGGTGGGGTTCATCAGCAGCAGAACACCAGTAAAGTTCTTGTAGAACTCATCCAGAGAGATCTTTTTCAGCTCACTGCCGGGGTCGCCGATCACGACATAATCCTTGCACTTGTGTTTTTTGCCGTTCTTCTCATCTTCCTTGGCGGCTTCGGCTTCTTTCAGCATGTGCCGACGACGCTCGCCGTCATCTTTGATGGTGGTCTTTTTAAAGACGACCACAAAGTGGGCCAGACCCTGATCGGTGATGACCTGCGCAATGCAGGGCAGCGAGAAATCGCTGAGGAAATTTTCACGGTCTACGCGAACCGCTGCAGTGGTGAAACCCAACTCATTAGCGGCTTTCTGCAAACCAACAAGGTTCGTGCCTTTCAGGTCGGTACCCATCATATCGCGCAGGCGGGTGATGGTAACTTCCTTTTTGTAATGGAGGCACACCATTGCGAGGCAGGCAGCCGCACAGTCAGTGGTGTCGTGCTGCCGGACATAGGTATAACGCATAGATGCTTCCTTTGATCATATACAAATTTATTCAAACAGCGGCAGGCGTTTTGAAGAAGCGGCCTGCCGCAGATCTGACAACGTGAAAAGAGCCGGAGCCTGAAACAACAGCACAGAGACCGGTGCTTTGTCCTGTCCTGCGGAGAACCATGACAAAACACCGGTCGGCTGCTATCAAAAGAAGGGAGCACCTACCCTTTGATCTGTGTGCCGGACTTTGGAAAAACAGATACAAATTCCCAAAGCTTATAAGCAGTATACCACAATGTGACATCTTCTTCAAGTAGTCAAATTTTAAGAAATCATTATGCTTGATGCTTTTTTCGCATGAATGCTGTGTTTTTGGGACAGAGAAGCCCAAAAACAGAGGAGAAACACGACTGCATGGCTGTACAGAAAAAGGGTGTAGTATGGGACAAACAAAAAAGGCAATGTTCTGTGGAACATTGCCTTTTCTTCTGGCGCCTCTTGCCTGACTCGAACAGGCGACACCCTGATTAACAGTCAGGTGCTCTAACCGACTGAGCTAAAGAGGCAGATCACATTTGTGACTGCGAGAGATATTATACCGCATAAGAATGCCTTTTGCAAGCCTTTTTTTAAAAAATGAATCATTTTTGGCAAAATAAAACCGTCCTGCAGTGTTTTGAAACGCTGCAGGACGGTAAAGTACATATTATAAAAGAAGGAAAGGCTTATTTCAGCTTGCTCTTGGCCTTCATGCGCTGCTCGTGGTTCAGGATCTGCTTGCGGATGCGCAGATTTTCAGGAGTGACCTCCAGCAGCTCGTCCTGTGCCAAGAATTCCAGGCAGCCTTCCAGGCTGAGCTTGCTAATGGGGATCAGGCGCAGAGCATCATCGGAGCCGGATGCACGGGTGTTGGTCAGGTGCTTGGTCTTGCAGACGTTGACATCCACATCCTCGCCGGAAGCGGTGTAGCCAATGACCATGCCCTCGTAGACCTTTTCACCAGCGCCCACCAGAAGGGTGCCGCGCTGCTGAGCATTGAACAGACCGTAGGTGACAGCCTCGCCGGTCTCAAAGCTGACCAGAGAACCGGTGGAGCGGTTGGCAATCATGCCAGCCCAGACATCGTAACCGTCGAAGATCTGGTTGATGATGCCTTCGCCGTGGGTATCGGTCAGGAACTGGTTGCGGTAGCCGAACAGGCCGCGGCTGG
>ERZ894196.168-NODE-168-length-22098-cov-109.882956_pt1 | contig 22098 bp, 17 predicted proteins | sample MGYA00380284_ERZ894196 | MGnify/ENA primary metagenome ERZ894196 (study PRJEB32331, sample SAMN06328427) | human gut metagenome | biome: human gut microbiome; feature: stool | host: Homo sapiens | collected 2011-10-21 ...
CCTTTTATAGCTTCGGTATTATCGCCTTCCGGATTAGCATGTAATGTCAGAAGCATGAGAATTTGGGAATCGTTCAGATATGGTTCACTGTGAAACTCTGTTTTCAGATTACCGGGAATTCCATCCATTTCCGCTGTAATATTGTAACTTCCTACTTTTGTTGTTCCTTTCATATGGATTGCGGGAAGGATATTTCCCTGCTCTCCATTCCAAGCCGCATATCCCGAAGAAATATTAAATTCCGTCATATTGACTTTAACGGTACCTTTTTCTACATTGACCTTCCCTATGACAGCAGGTGCACTGACAGGACCTTCTGCTTCTATATTTCCTGTCAGTCGCAAATCATAAAGAGAGCTGCTTTTTGCCCTGACGTTATCCCCGACAAGAACCTCCAGCTTTATCAAGGCCGGTATGGATGAACTGCCTGAATCTGAGAGCAATGTAAGCGGAAATTCAACAAGCGCATCATGAATGTGAATATTACCTTCAATCCCCGGTACGTCCATCACTTCACCAAGGCCAAAATCAGCATCTAAAGAGCCTTTATAGTAATCAGAATGTATATCGGGCGCATGGAGATGCGCTTCTCCATTATATGCAATAATAGCACCACGATCCCATTCCAATCCGCCTTTTACTGAGGATTTCCCCGTCCCAAAAATGGCATTCCCCTCCACAGTTGCGCTCTTTCCATCAAATTTCACATCCATATTTAAAGGAAAGATAGGATCGTGTAAAGTAAGCAATTCTATTCGTCCATTCTTTACGGAAACATACCCCCTGAGTTCCGGATCATCCCAAGCCCCTGATACCTTCACATATCCTTTGATCGGACCCTCTGCTGAAGTTACCGGATTAAAGAACAGTGCCAGCGCATTCATATCTGCATGATCAAGATTGATATCTAAATCCAATGGCGCCGCATTGGCGGACGGAACACGCGTAAGCACATTAACAGGTATGGATCCTTTCATGCTTGCTTTATATGGATTTCTCCTTGCAAGAGCCTGTGAAATATAGATTACATCCCCTTCCGTATTCCCCATAAATGAAATATCATCAAAAGCATAGCCATTATAAACCGGATGATCAACACCTACAGAAAAGTCAATTTGCGGATTTTCTTTTGTGCCCTTTAAATCGACTGCTGCAGTCATTTTTCCATCTAAAGTTATATTTTCTTTCTCTGTCACCCGGGGTATCCAAGAAATGTCCATATTGCTGGCGGCCGCCTGAATATCAAAATCACCATTACTTGACATTCCGCCCTGAGCAGCTAAAATACCCTCTCCTACAGGAATATACAATTTTCGTATAGAAAGTGCATGGTTTATATAAGAGAAATCTATATCGCCTTCTCCCAGAACAGCATTTGCCAACTGCCCCCCATTCACTTTCGCACGAAATGTAATATTTGGGTCCTCCATTGTGCCGCTAAGAGACATCCCGCCATTTACAGTTCCGCTGATATTAGAAATCGGTAACCCCAAAAACCGGACGACCTCTGATATATCCCAATCATGAAATTCCAAATCGCCCGCTATAATTCCTGACTCTTCATTATATAGGCCTTTCCAGTTAAAATCCCCTCCTCCTTGATGGAAATCCCCATCAGACACGGACAGTATATGATTCTCATATTGAATCCCCGCAGAAAGACTGCCAAGACGACCTTTACCGATTTGAATTTCACGGCTCTGTGCCATTCCTGTAAATGCGGGATTATCAGTCGTTCCGGAAACATGACCTTTCAATGTGGCTTTCCCGTTGAATCCCTTATCAGGCAAAAGCTCACCTACATCTATATCTGTCAGCGTGACATCCATATTCAGCGTATTGCCGATAATACTGCCATTAATCAAAGCCGTCCCATCATAAATATAGGCTAACCCGTCCTGAATGGTTATCTTTCCATCATCATAGGAATATTTCCCTGATACGCTTTGGAATAATTGCCCTGCAACAGATCCGTCCCATGCAAGAAAGTCCCCCGACACGGATGGCTTCTCGGATGTTCCGGTGACATTCACCGTATTTTCAACCCATCCGGTAACAGGATATGACATACCTGCCATTTTCAAAATACTTTCTATACGAATTTTTTCACTTTCAATTCTTAAATTTAATTCGTGCGGCGTCTCTAATCCGACTGTCCCCTTTACATGATGACTGCCTTCCCCGTTTTTCCACACGAGAGAATCAATCCTCAAACTATCTTCCGCTCCGGTAAGATGTCCGTCTATAGTATCAAAAGCGGCATTATATATATGCCCGTCACGGGCATGAATCTCCCCTGTAAAAGAAGGAAGCGACTCTGACCCCGTAATCCGCATATCAAAAGAAGTTCTCCCCGCAATATTTATATCGACGAACTCAGAAAACTGCGCCATATCTAAATTCGTCCCCACAGCCCTGATACTCATATCATCTGCAGCATAAATACCATTTATGGAAAATATTCCCTCCCCCGATTGCCCATTCAAATAAGAAATCTCATATGTATCATCATGAGCCGCTATTTCACCGGCAATGGAATCCGCACAAAGCCCATTAACTTCTACACCATCTCCGGTAAAAGTCGATGTCCATCTCCCATTTTTATAAATGCCTTCACCGGTAATAAAAGACGCACTATTCCCATTATATGAAATATTCTGTCCTTTTCCCGCTGCCGTTGCCGAATATAAAGTCATACTTCCATCAAAGTAATTACCTTGGGCAATAACCGACCCGTTTATAATCCCTGATAAATCATAGCCTAAAGGAATATCGCCTGCGGAAATATCCTCTGCAGTTATTTCACCATTAAAATCACCGGTTAAAAAACTGTACTTCCCTTTTCCTGTCACAGTTCCGCCGGCCATATGAATTATCAACGATGAAAGTGCCAGCGTCCTTTCACCATAATCAAAAGCTGCCGATCCGTCTTGTATTAAAACATTCCGGTAACAAACGTCTTTTACAGAGATTTTCCCTGCCAGTACCGGATTGGAAAGACTACCCCCTATATGCACATTTCCTGTAGCATACCCCTTAACGTCTTCCGTTAAAATAACTTTTGATGCATCTAAATAAGAAAAATTCACATTACCACTGATAAGAGGATCTTCGCCTTTCCAATTCATTGCTCCGCTGCCGGCAATAATCTGTCCATTCACTTTCCCTGAAAAATTTTCTATCTGAAGAACCCCGTCACAAATATCAAAAAAGGCCGCCACATCCGTAAGAGCATAATTTTCATAGCTCACCGCAGTCTGATCAAGGCGACCTTTTACATGATAAGACAGGACGCCATCACTTCTCCAGATTCTGGCGCCCGTCACTTCTCCCATACCGTTTCTTATATCAAAAGAATGCACCGCTCCCGGCATTTTCTCAATCAGCGGCTTTAAAAACTGTAAAGATGCCGGTTCCGTCTGTATATTTCCTTCAAAATTATTTTCATCCGTATATGACAGATCCCCATCAAAAGGGACTTTCAAAAATTCTCCTGCCAGGGTTCCTTTGATTTTCTCATCTCCCCCCCTGGTAAGATCGCATTCTACCCTTTCAAAAGTGTAGATGTCTCCCGTCTGCGTTTCCACCTTGAGATTCCCGTTTTTCAAAGCTACGGAACCATGAAATTCTCCTGCAGATTCATCAGCAGAGTGCTTAACCAATTCCTGCACGTTCCACTGCCCGTCTTTTCTTTCACGCACAGTCATCATCGGTTCTTCCATAGTGATACCACTCACCACATTAAGAAGATCACCATCATGCATCAGATAATTATATAGAGCACCTGCTGACCAGCTGATTGTCACATTAGCAGACTTTAAAACATCTTTTCCCTCTTTATCCTTTAATTCCACAAAGTCAAAAGACAGATTATACCGGGGATCTAAATCCATTGTACGCCATACAAGTGTGCCATTGATTTTTTCCTTAACAGCATCTTGGATAACAGGCTCTAAATTTTGCACGACAATAGGCCGTATAAGAAGGTAGACCACGGCAAGCGCAAGAAAAATAATTGCACCAATCCCGTTTAACCACCATTTAATTTTATCGTTCAAAATAAACTCCTATCATGGATAATTTTGTGACAATTACTTTTTGGCAGTAAACTCCGGATGGATAACTGCCGGAATCCCCATGGCATTTTCAAGCGTAGCCAAACCGACATTGTAATTATATAATGCGGTAATATGATTTGTCCTCGCCTTATTTAAAGCAAGCTGGGCATCAAGAACATCCAAGTTGATTCCGACACCTGAACGATACCGGACCGTCGCAATCTTGTACGCCTCTTCCGCCTGTTCTACAGCAGCTTCTGTCGCACGAATCTGCTCCCTAGCAGATAAAATGTTTAAATAATCCTGTCTGATTTCAAGCTCTATCGATTCTCTTGCCTTTAATAAGGTTTCTTCCGCAGACTTCAAGCCGGAAGATGCACTCTTAATTTTTGCATCAGTCGTACCACCATCCCAAATACTCCAGCTCACCGTTCCTGTAACAGTCCAATCATCTTTATCCAAACCGCCAAGACCAGCCGTGTTCCAAGAATAACCGCCCCCTACAGCAACTGTGGGCATGTATCCCGCCTTCGCAATACGAACCTGTTCCTTGGCAATACGGACATTATAATCTGCTTTAATCAGTTCCCATCTGTACTTTTGCCCCATGGCAATAGCTTGTTCCAACGTAATATCAAAAGTTGGTTCCGGAAAATCTTTATCAATTGGGTTTAATTTCGTATTCATAGGAAGGCGCATGATATTATTCAAATTCGCTTCCGCTATATCACGAGAGTTTGCTGCTGCAATACTGTTCTGTTTTGCATTTGCAAGAGAAACATTTGACGAGAGAACATCCAGCTTTGCCACAACCCCCGCATCATACTGCTGTTTTACATTAGTCAAGTGCCCATCAAGATTTGTAACCGATTCCATAGCTACATCCGCCAGTTTAATCATTTCTAAATACTGGTAATATGCCTTAGCCGCTGCAAGCTTTGTTGCAGCTTCCGTTTGGTAAACGTTTATATGAGCCACATCTTCCGCATAACGGGCTGCATCAATCGCGCCTTCTACGGCTCCCCCTGTCCAAATCGGCCAAGATAACGTCAACCCCTGATTATATCCATGATTTGCACCGTAAAACCCTGCACTATTAGCAGAACCCGCTTTCACCTGGTTTCTTGCCCATTTATAAGATAATGATGGGTTTTTAGCCGCTGCCGCCTGGCTGACTGCAGTTTCCGCCTGTTCCAAAGACAATTCTGCCAACCGGATATCACGATTATTTTGAATGGCCGTAGAAACTGCACCCTTTAAATCTATATCTATATTAGATGTTTCTGCCTTTACCTTTCCCTCGGGCATCATATCATTTAAATTTTTCTGCAAAAGCATATTGTCAAAATTTACTTCTTTTGCAGAAACACTCTGTTTCATTTGGGCTTCAATCGCCTTTTCTGTCAGTTTCGGGTCAGTCGACAAACGAAGGCCCTCTCTCGCATCTGCAGTAATACCTGCTGATAAAGCTGACAATAACGCTATTGATAAAATTACACTCTTCTGCTTGTTCATATTTCTCTTCGCCCTTTCCAAAATCATTTTTTAATACGCATAGCCTAATCCGATATATTCACCTCCGCCATGACGACCATGAGGGAATATTGATTGCCCCACCGCATAAATGCCGGGATATGCTTCATAAGCCCCCCGCAGCCTGACAGTTAAATCATTCGGATCAAAGATATCTGCATCAAATTTCCACTTATCTTTTTTATAGGAAGCCCCGATACCCAATTTATTACGGATAATCCCGCCCCGGATATCGAATTTTCCCTTTTTCTGCCCATACTGTACATTATATACGCTGTCGTTGCCAAAAGACTCAACACCAAGAATTAAAGGGGAATCTCTGCCGATACGAAGCGATACATTGGGAGAAAAATCTTCTCTTTTCGTATTATATAATAATTCGCCCGACACAGACAAACTGCCGCCTGCCATAAGATTGTTTAATTTGTCAGAAACATTTTTTGCATCACCGGAAATTAATCTGGCATTTTCTGAAGCAACTGCCAAATTATCCATGATCTTTCTTGCATCCGCCACTGTTTTTCCATCACCATTCAGCTGGTATAGCATAGAATTCATCTGCGACGTGACACCCTGTATCTGATTGGCAATTTGTATCCCCTGCGCTGTCAATATAGTAAGATTTTCAGAAATAGCATCAAAGTTGTTTAAGCTTCTCTTGACATTTTTTTGAGCCGCCGGATCGCCTACAATTGTATTGATTCCGTCAAGCATCACCTGCGCAGAAGCCATGAGTTTATCCATTTTGTCCATTGCTGCATCAATCCCCGGCGCAGCCTGCCCCTGTACAGTCATCCCCTCACGCAAGTATCCCCGATCTTGATGTCCACCAACGACTTTGACAAACCGTCCGCCCATCACACTGCTGGTTTGGATAGAAAAATTCGCATCCTTTGGGACTTTTACGTCATCATAAAACCGAAGAACAAGCACAGCTTCTCCATTTTCGATAGAAATATGATCTACCATGCCCACATCAACACCGGCATAATGAATAGGGTTTCCCGGCTCGATCCCTTCTGCTTCCCGAAAATATGCCGTTACATGAAATCCGCTTTTGCCAAACAAAACAGCACTGCTTAGCTGAATTATAATCACGAAAAAAAGTAAAATTCCGATAAAGGAAAATACTCCTACTTTCGCTTCTTGTGACCATTTCAACTAAATTCACCCGCCCTTACCGTGTATTGTTCTGAAGGCAATCCATTCATAAACTGTTTAACTCTGTAATCCCTCGAGGATGCTAATGCTTCTGCCGTACCGACAGCTAAAAATGAACCTTCATAAAGAAAAGCCATTCTATCAGCAACCATTTCCGCTGATTTCAGATCGTGAGTCACCACAATGCTGGTGACCTTCATTTCTTTTTGCATTTGTTTAATCAACAGACTAATATCGGTCGCACGAATCGGATCCAATCCTGCCGTAGGCTCATCATATAAAATAATTTGGGGATTTAGTGCAATGGCTCTGGCCAGACTCACACGCTTTTTCATACCGCCGGACAAATCGGCAGGCATTAAATCACCAACATCATCTAAGCCTACTAAATGCAGTTTTCCTTCCGTGATATTCTCTATTTCTTCTTCTGATAAATCGGTGTGCTGCCGAAGACCAAAAGCTACATTTTCCTTTACATTCATCGAATCAAAAAGAGCTGAATATTGAAATACCATTCCCATACGGCGCCGTTCCTCATTCATTTCCCGTTCTGTCAATGACGATATCTCTTTCCCATTGACTTTGATAGAACCGGAATCAGGTTTCAAAAGCCCTATAATCAACTTCAGGAGAGTTGATTTTCCGGATCCTGAAGCGCCGAGGATTACCATGGTTTCCCCATCATAAACCGTTAAATTAACGTCTTCCAATATTTTCCTTTTCCCAAAAGAAAGGCATACATGTTCTACTTCAATCATAGATATCCTCAAAATAAAATAGAAGACAGAAGATAATTAGCCGCAAAAATCATAATTATAGAATATACAACAGACTGGGTTGTCGCCCTCCCGACACCTTCCGCCCCTGCTTCACAGGTCATTCCGCGATCACATCCGACAAGTGCTACAATCATCCCAAATACGACAGATTTCATCACGCCGATATAAAGATCGGAAGGTATACAAAAGACTTCAATGGAATGGATAAAAACATAAGAAGAAACTCCATGAGTCAACGATGCCACAATCATACCGCCAAAAACACCAATAGAAACACCGAATACCGTCAAAATCGGCAGCATCGCCATACATGAGAGTAGCCGTGGAAGGACAAGATAGCCGACAGGGCTGACCGCCATGCATCGAAGAGCATCAATCTGCTCAGTCACGCGCATCGTCCCAATTTCTGCCGTAATAGCAGCACCCACGCGCCCCGCCAAAACAACTCCGCAAAGCACCGGCCCCAATTCGCGCCCCATTCCGATAGCTACAATTGCACCGACAGTAAACCCGGCGCCATATTTTGTCAGTTCTCCCGCAATCTGCACAGAAAGAACCATCCCCGTAAATAAAAGGGTCAACGCTACAATGGGAAATGACAGTACCCCCAAATCAAGACACTGCTTAATCATTTCCCTAAAACGCAGATGATTTAACTCCTTGCATGAGGAATTCAGGAGCAATATTACGGCGCCAAGCTGATGGAACAGACCAATGGTCTTGCTGCCAAGCAGTTCAAAAAATCCCACCGTAACACCTCTTTCTCCTAAACCTACAGGAATCCCTAATATAATACCTCAAAATATAGTTTGATACAATATTTTTGACTATACGTCATTTTTATTTTTTCCCCTTATTCCCGTTATCTTTAGGCCCCGGTGATGATTTTTCCGATTTATTTTTATCAGTATTCTCATCTGTTTTTTCACCGTCAATCAATTTCTTTTCCTCCGTCGTCATTTTGGCAGAAAGTTTTTTATTTGATTTAGCCAATTTTTTCAAAGCAGTATCCCTGTCCGATGGATTCATCACCTTGAACGTAAATTGCCCATCACCATAAATAACATAGTCCGTATCCACACGGCTTTTGGGTGATTCTTTATCAGTATCAAGGCCGGTTCCGCCTTCTTTCTTTTTTAAATCTACCGGATCTTTGCCCGCCGGTTTGTTTTGAATTTCCGCTTTCACTTTACCATCTTCCTCTTTCGAAACCATGCTGACATCCGGATCAATGATTTCTACCACAACCTGGTTGTTCTGATCTTCTTTCATCAGTTTTCCGTGAAGATCATCAAAATTCTTATAGCTGCGGAGACGGCTTAATATTTCTTCCGTTAGATTGTATTTCTGCTGCTGGAGCAGGTACGGTAATGGTACAACACCTCCACCACGTACTTCCAGCACCATATTCCCAAGCGGCTGATCTTCAGGCACATCAAAAGACAAATCTTTATAAAAGACCTCTCCGCGCCAAGGCTGGAGACGAGCACGGACATAAATTGTGTCTCCCGGACTTACCACAACAGGTGATGCGGATGCATCAAGGATTTTTGCTGTGTTCCTTTCCTGCGTCACTTCCATATCCATGGAAATATTTCTAAGAGCATAACTTTCAAACCGGTTCTGCTCCAAAAGTTTCACTATCTGATAAATCTCATCCACACTTCGTTCTGCAATATCGGTAGAAGACCAGTACATGTTTGTCCGGGTAAACGGTTTTTGCTTCATGTCTTTAGGGTGCAAAGTATAAGTAAACTTCACCGTCCCCTGTCCGCGGCGATCCATGGCCGTGCTGATTGCATTATAAACAGATGTAGCAGAAAGCGTAGGCAGCAAGGATTCATTTTGTATCATCCGAACATTTAAATCTTTTTCCACACCCGTATCTTTGTCTTTTACGAACGCATGAAGTGCCACAAAATCCGGAGATGTTCCGCTGATTCCACCGATTCCCGCGCCACGGTCCTGATTTACTGTACCAATTTCTGCGCCTACAGACCCCAATTTAAAGGGAATATTCTTGCTTGGAATTACAGTAAATATGTAAGAATTATGCATGAAATAACCGGTATTTCCCCGGCTCATGAAAGGATGCCCAAAAGCAAGCATTTGGTTTCCATCTACATAAGTAACCGTTCCAATCGCCCCTAATTTCAAATCTCCTGTCACCAAAGAAGCCGCCACTGCACCACCCGCCTCAAGCGGTCTTGCAACGGTATCCTGATCCACGGAGACGGCCGAAAAAGGAATCATATGGAAATCCTGCATCTTATCAGACAGATATTCCATGCCTCCCGCACTATATCCCGATGCCATAAGCGGCGTATCAATAGGGATTAGATCAGAAGACGGCCTTGGTATATAAGCGGACTTCTTATTATCGGTAAGCCAAAGCTCAAGCATATCTGAAATAGGAGTCACCATACCGATACGTCCCCCCGACTGCGGGAATCCATACGCAATGGCACCCAAAAGTTTTCCGTTAATATAAACCGGACTTCCGCTCATTCCCTGAGCAATCCCTTCCGTCTTATCAATCAGATCCCCCGATACTTTTACAAGGATAAGATCCCCGCCCGTGGCGCCTTTCTGCTTCATTACACCAAGCACATCAACATCAAAGGTCTCTACTTGTGTTCCATGAACGACCGTTTTTGCATATCCATGCATCCCTTCACGCACTTCGGAAACAGGAAGAAATTCTTCTGCTGAAACAGCTGCCCAACCTTCAAACACCAGACATACTGATATAGCCAGTACTTTGTATTTTATTCTAAAACCGGACATTTTAAATTCTCCTAAGATAATCAGCGATATTCAATAACTGCCACGACATCCTGCTTATTCAGGCTTTGTCCTTTAACCACTTTGACTTCTTTAACGACACCATCAGCAGCAGCCCGAGATGCAGGTACCGCTCCGGCCAAAGAAGTTACTGTTACCAACACATCGCCTTCTTTTACGGCAGTTCCCGGTTCGACGACGGATACAACCGTTCCCGCCATAATTGCTTTTTCTTCTACCACCCCGGTAAAAGCGTATACATATGCAGCACCTAAGATACTCGCAGCGGCAATAATCGCCATTCCTATTTTTGTTGAATTTTTCATAATAGCCTCACTTTTATAAAAACTACTTTTTATTTTAACATTTTATAAGTAATTTCACACTCAAAAGAAAGCATTCTTTACGAATTAAAGAAAAAGAACCATCCCAAGACAGTTCTTTCCTGCTGTTAATGCAAATCCTGCAATGAATCACGAAAATAATCCATATACTCCAAGGCAGATCCTGCACCTACTGCATTTACATAAGAAGGATGATCCGCCACATGTGCTTTCATGTCTGTTACTTTCAATACGAGCTCTTTTAATCCTTTCAGCTGCGCTACACCACCGATCAATACAATCCCATGTTCCCGGATATCTCCCAGGATTGCCGGCGGTGTCATTTGTATCACAGAAGTAACACCTGAAAATATCCTGTATAAAATCGGATTCAGCGCCTGGGCAACGATCTCCCCTGTTACAGCAATTTTCACAGGAAGTTCTGTAATTGTTGAGATACCGCAGACTTCACATATACGGGTATCGCGATTTAAATCCCATTCCACGCCAAGAGCCATTTTTAATGTTTCTGCCGCTTTCCGTCCAATACGAATATGGTATTTTTCCAAAATCACATTCATAATAGCTTCATCCATAAGCATTCCCGATTCCGTAGAAAAATGGCTATTTACTACACCATGCCTGGATACGACAGAAATTTTTGTCGATCCGCCGCCAATATCTACAATGAGCACACCTTGCATACGATCTAATTTTAAACCAAGCCCCATAACTGCTGCAATCGGCTGATCAATAAGTACTGTTTTTCTCGCTCCTACAGCTACAGCCGCTTCAAGAAGAGCCCTGCGCTGTACCTTTGAAATCCCCACCGGCACGCACATCAGTAAACGCGGGTGGAAAAATATACCTTTCAGATAGGACTGGTTAATCAGAGCGTTCATCAGATATGCTGCACTGTTATAATCAATGATTGCGCTGGCCTTAAGCGGGCGTATAAGCTGGAGCCCCTTAGGAAGACGGCCTTCCATTTCTCCCGCGCGAACACCATAAGCGAATATCTTTTTAGTATTTTCATTCTTTGCCACTACAGCAGCTTCAGGAAACACAAGACCTTTATTTTTTACATAAATAACTGCATTGGATGTCCCTAAATCAATACCTATATCTTCCGCGCCAAAAGCACCTACCCAATCAAGCAAAAGGGAACGTTGAAGATATGTATTTTTACTTCTCTCCCGTTTAGTCTTCGGTGACACGGACAATGTCAGCTCCTAACCCCTGTAATTTCTCCACAAGACGATCATAGCCGCGATCGATATGGTGAAGTTCCCCAATCTCGGTCTGCCCATGCGCCGCCAAGCCGGCCAAAGTCAGCGCTGCTCCGGCACGAAGATCTGTGGCTCTTACAAAAGCCCCCCGCAGAAACGGTACCCCTCTGATGCTGGCCGTACGGCCTTCTACCTGTATGGAAGCACCCATACGCTGCAATTCACCTACATGCATAAATCTGTTTTCAAAAACAGTTTCCGTCACACGGCTTAAACCATCACCAATGGTCATCAGCGCCATAAATTGCGCCTGCAAATCCGTGGGAAACCCCGGATAAGGCAATGTCTTAATATCAGTGGAACGTATCTTCCCATCACTAATGACCCGGACACTGTCAATATCTTTGACCACTTTTACTCCCGCCTCATTTAACTTCGCAAGCAGTGGTTTTAAATGTTCTGTAAGTACATTGGAAATCAATACATCACCACCGACCATTGCCGCTGCGATCATAAAGGTTCCCGCCTCAATACGGTCAGGAATAACCGTATGGTCTACGCCATACAGCTCTTTCACACCTTCAATGCGGATTACATTCGTACCTGCGCCTTTAATATTTGCACCCATTCCATTAAGAAATGTAACAAGATCAACAATTTCCGGTTCTTCTGCTGCATTTTCAATAATGGTGCGTCCCTTTGCTGTTACAGCTGCCATCAATATATTTTCCGTGGCACCTACACTGGGAAAATCCAGATAAATGGTATTTCCCTTTAATCCGCCGGGTGCCCATCCTTCCACATATCCGTTTCCTACATGAATTTCAGCTCCCATAGCCTCAAAAGCTTTTAGATGCAGGTCAATCGGGCGGCTTCCTATCATACAGCCACCGGGAAGGGCAATCCTCGCATGCCCCATCTTCGCAAGAAGGGGACCCATGACAAGGAAAGACGCCCTCATACGGCTCATCAGTTCATAAGAAGCTTCTGTTTTATTTACTTCAACCGCATCAAATGTAATACGCCCCTCTCCATGAGTTACTTTCACACCCAAAGATTCAAGGACGCTGCAAATCGTGGAAACATCATCCAAATGAGGGGCATCTACAATAGTCGCCGGTGTAACAGGAAGTAATGTCGCCACGATAATAGGCAAAATCGCATTTTTAGCACTGGATACACGCACAGTGCCGCGCAGAGAATGTCCTCCATGAATAATCAATTTTTCCAAAAAAATCACTCCATCATTTATAAAAAGCCATGGTTTACTTCGATTTTATTATTTCGATTTTATTATAAGGTAAAAATCATTCGTATCATAGCAAAATTCAAAAATCTTTTCAAGGAACCTGATAAATCGGCTTTCATCATAAAAGAAAAATAAAGGGCAGCCACCATACCGCCCTTTATCACTCCCTATTCTTCTGTACTTTTATGGTTTTCTGCCATCTTTTCTTCCAATTCAGTTGCCGCAATAGCACCCAGTATATCATGCCGTGTAATAATTCCTACAAGTCGGTTGGGCTTTTCGACAACCGGTACTGTTTTCAAATGTTCGTCAATCATAAGGTTCATGATTGTTTCCATATCTGTTTCCGGTGTCACACAGCGAACATCCTTTGTCATCAAATCCGCAGCCTGTGTCGCCAAAAGCTTTCTGAAAGATCTTTCATACCTGCCGAATCCGCAATAATAGATATTTGCACCTAAAATATCCAAATATGCCGGCACCTTAGGTTTCACTTTTTTATAAAGAAGATCACCTTCTGAAACAATTCCCAGCAACTCATTGTCGTCACCAACCACAGGAACAGCACTCACTGGGTGAGTAACAAATAATTTTACCAATTCATGAACAGTTACGTCAGGTGGAATGCTAAACACATACTTGGTCATAAAATCTTTCGCTTTGATTATTTTTTCCCCCATGATTATCCCTCCTGACATAATTTGAATTTGTATAGAAGAAAAACCTTCTTTTTATATCTTAAACAATTTTATCAAACTCCGCAAATAAACTTTAAATTTTTTTATAAATGGTATGGCTCATGATGATTAATTTTTACAGCACGATAAAGCTGTTCAAACAGTATCAATCTCGCCATCTGATGTGTAAAAGTCATCGGCCCCATTGATAACTTAAGATCAGCACGCGCTTGGATATTTTTCCCATTACCATAGGGACCACCAATTATGAAATAAAAATGGCTCGTACCCATGATGGTCTTTTGCGCGATCCATGCGGCCAATTCTTCAGAAGAAGCTTTCTTCCCATTCATGTCCAGTAGCACCACACAACCTGAGTCTTGAATTGATCTCAGAAGCTTTTCTCCCTCTTTTTCCAGCACCTTTCCTTTTATAGCCGCAGAAGGATTTTCCGGCATCTTCTCTTCATCACTCTCTAAAACATCCACTTTTGCCACGGGCTTCAGACGTTTAGAGTATTCTTCAATACCCTCCCGCATCCATTTCTCTTTTATCTTTCCAATAGCCCGGATCGAGAATCTCATTACTGATCACTTTCAGATACCGATGACAAAAGAATTTCCGTTGTTTCGCTTCTGCCATTATGTTCATACACCAGGGAAATCTTGTCTCCAGGTCTATGAGCATCAATAATTTCCCTCATTTCTTTTACGGTATTGACCGTTTTGCCATCAATAGATAAAATATAATCCCCTATATGGACATCAGTCAAACTCAGAGGACTGTTCTTCGCCACTTTCATGACAAGAACTCCCGAGTCATGATCCCATTGATATCCATAGCGGGCTGCAATATCCTTATCCGCCGCATAAACTCCCAAATATGCTCTGACCACCTTGCCATTGGCAATAAGCTGTTCAATAATCCCCTTCGCCTGATTAATAGGAATGGAAAACCCCATTCCCTCAATGCCTTCCTTGGATATTTTCGCACTGTTAATTCCTACGACTTTCCCATCTGCCGTCACAAGAGCACCACCGGAATTCCCCGGATTGATGGCCGCATCAGTCTGAATTAATTTAAAACGCTGATCAATATCGTCAAGCGACCTGTTTAATGCACTGATAACACCAACCGTAACTGTCCCTTGAAATTCAAGACCGAGGGGATTCCCTATAGCAATCGCAGTTTCCCCTATCTGAAGTGCGTCAGAATCACCAAGGACCGCCACAGGCAAGCTATCGCTGCTATCAATTTTTACCACCGCCAAATCAGTAGACGCATCGGTTCCCACTACTTTGCCGGGGACAGTCTGTCCATTGGAAAGAGAAACATTAACTTCTTTGCTGCCTGACACGACATGATTATTCGTAACAATATATCCCTTCTTATCAAAAATAACACCGGAGCCGACACTCTGCCCCACCGCCACACGGCGGTTAAAAATATCCTTATCATAAACCCGCGTCGTGATCCCAACAACAGCCGGACCAACCTCTTTGACCGCCTGTACAACAGCCGTATTTCTGATTGCCGGCAGCTCCTCCACTTTTTTCTGTTCTGTCTGCGGAAAGGAATAAGAAGATTCCGCTTTGTTTCCCTGCTTGTTTCCCGGAATAATATCACCGAAGAAACATCCCCCTATGAAACTGGTAATCAAAAGAACCACTGCCGCGGCCGCCAGTTTTTTCCGCCCTGAAGAGAACTTATCCGTCTGCAATTCTATATTTTTCCCCTGTTCTTTTAATTGTCTGTCCAGTTCTTCTCTGTCCATATTTATGACCTCACAATATTCAAAAAATATTTTACAGTGTTTTTCATTATATCATAAATGGTTTTCCCCGTTCCAAAAGCACAAAAAAGAGAATCCCCCGAAAAGGACTCCCTTTTATCTTATTTTGCAAAATCGATAGCCCGTGTTTCTCGAATAATAACTACCTTCACCTGCCCCGGATACTGCAGCTCCTTCTCAATTTGCTGGGCAATATCATGGGAAAGAATCACAGCCTGGTCTTCATTAACCTTTTCAGGCTTTACAATGACTCTGATTTCACGGCCTGCCTGGATAGCATAACAACTGGATACCCCCGGATATGAACGGGCAATATCTTCCAATTTCGTCAGTCTCTTGATATAATTTTCAAGCGTCTCCCTCCTGGCACCCGGTCTAGCCGCAGAAACAGCATCAGCCGCCGCTACAAGAACCGCCTCTACGCATACAGCCTCCGTGTCGCCATGATGTGATGCGATAGCATTGATGACCTGCATCGGTTCATGGTATTTCTGTGCCAGTTCTACGCCAAGTTCCACATGGGTGCCTTCCTGTTCACGATCTACCGCTTTACCAATATCATGGAGCAAGCCAGCCCGTTTTGCCATATCCGCGTCTGCACCGACTTCCGCCGCAAGAATACCTGCAAAGTAGGAAGTATCGATACAGTGCTGGAGAACGTTTTGTCCATAACTCGTTCTATATTTCAAACGACCCAGTATCTTAATCAGATCAGGATGCATGCCGCTAATTCCACACTGGAGTACCGCTTCTTCACCGGCCTCACGAATCGCTTTATCCACTTCTTTCTTTGTCTTTGCCACAACTTCCTCAATTCTTGCAGGATGGATTCGTCCATCTTTCACAAGACTTTCCAGGGACAATCTGGCAATTTCACGGCGAATCGGATCGAAACAGGACAGAATAACCGCTTCAGGTGTATCATCAATAATCAAATCAACACCAGTCAACGTTTCAATTGCGCGTATATTCCGCCCTTCACGTCCGATAATACGGCCCTTCATTTCTTCATTCGGCAGGGAAACTACCGAAACCGTTGTTTCAGAAACTGTATCAGCAGCGTTTCTTTGAATAGCAGCTGCTATGATTTCACGCGCTTTGTTATCAGAAGTCAGCTTGATTTCTTCTTCTGCCGCCCTGATACGGACCGCCTTTTCATGTGCCAACTCATCATTAACGCGGGCAAGAATCATTTCCTTCGCCTGATCACGGGTAAGATGTGAAATTTCTTCCAGCTTCGTCTGCTGCATAACACATAAATTATCCACTTTTTCTTTCTGTGCCTTCAGCTGGGTTTCCTTCTTTGCCAACACACTTTCCCGCTGTTCCAGATTACTGCTTCTTGCGTCCAAATTACTTTCCTTTTGCACCAGACGCTGCTCATAACGCTGCAATTCATCGCGGCGCCCCTTATGCTCCTGTTCTACCTCTTCACGGAGTTTATGAAGTTCTTCTCTGGTTTGTACAATCGTCTCTTTTTTCAGCGTCTCCGCTTCACGCAAAGCATTTTCTCTTTCTTTTTCCGCCGATGCAACAAGCTGTGCAGCTTTTTCTTCAGCAGAACCGATCCTTGCTTCAGCAATACGTCTGCGGAGTAAGTATCCTATACCAGCACCAATTACAGCTGCAATAATCCCTGCTATGATAACGTACAATAAGATTTCATCTTTCTCCAAGTTTTTCACCTCTTTTCTTTATATATTTTAGTTTCAATTGGAAATAAACACTAAAAAAGTACAATCTTTCGATTGACTAATTCAATTTTAGAATCTTTGCAATTTATTGTCAAGATGGAAAACTCCCAAAAATCCGATAAATACGAATATTCCAAAACTATATTTTCGGTTTATCCTCAATAAATTGCAGACAAGCCGCTCGCTTATACCCAAAATTTCCGCTTTCCCTTTTTCATGAATGACTCCTGCCTCCACCGGTCATCGACCAGATAAGAAGGGCACCAAAAGCAACCCACGACATAGAATGAGTGAGTATGCCCAAGTCTGTCAGAATATTAATTATCGTAAGCCCTGCCATAAAAAGTATATTAGACCGGAAGTCTGAAAATCGGTCACGCCGAAGTATAAACCAAGAAGCCGCTAAAATCAGCAGGTTCACAGCAATAACCGCTTCGAAATAAAATAAGAGTGGTACCATCTGTAAGATAAAACTTCCTGCAAACATGAGCAGCATAATATAAATCCATGTATAAGTCATTTTACTTCTCCCACATAAACATCGCCCTCCGCCTTCGGTATCCATAAGGGAATATCGGGAAATCGCCAGCGGAATTCGTAAGACGGCGACCAACGGATTCCAAATGCATGCATTGGTACCAATGCTGTACTCACATCGAATTTCTCCAAAAATGCTTTGACACCCCACTCTCTTGCCACCGCCTGTCGGGCGTCCACCGGGAAGAACACGATATCCATGGATGTCTTGGGTATCCGTTCCAATTCTTTAAAATATTCATCGCGTGCTGCCAGATTATCAGAATCTCCTTCCCCGGCCCAGTGCCACCAGTTCAAATCACCTGCGTGGAAAACAGAAGCTTTCGGATGATTAATTAAAAATGATCCCCCCGCATCAGTGGATCCGAACATCTTGATTCGAAAATATTTTGTCACCATAAAATCTCCCACTTCCATGCAGTGGAGCATCTCATGATTTCTAAGCGTCAGTGTGCAGTCACGATGGATGAAATATCCTTCTGCCCGGCTTTCGAACCGATTAATCTCAGGATTAAAGTGATCCGCATGAAAATGACTCACAAAAAAATACAGCGGTTTTGATGAGACCTCACAAAGGTCATCCAACTTTCCTTCAGGATCCATGTAGTAATCAAAAACAAGAATACAGTCTTCCAGCTCACAGATGAACCCGCTATGGTGAAGATAGGTAATTTTAAATGTCCCCAAGACAACCTCCACAAAACAGAACTTATGTTTTCTATCGAAATATTTTTATAACAGTATAGATTTTTACTTGGATGTATAATTTCTTCTGACATCATATAATGAATTATAGCATAAGCTAATCTTGAAAAATAAAAGAAAATGGTGTTCCCGCCTGTATTCTTTACGCATTTTTAAGGCTGGTTCTCTCAGGAAAATTCGTCTTTCTTACCAGGGAAACAAATGCTGTCTTTCTTTCAATGAAACTTTGACATATCCTTATTTTCCTGTAAAATAAAATCTGTCTACCCAGTGGAGAAATGTCACTATGGTTACACATGATATTAAGAACCACAAATTTAAAATCGAATCACTGAAAGGCCTCTCCTGCCTTGAATATGATTTAACAGGTCATGTCTTTACTGTACTTCATACCATCGTTCCCGCCGCATTATCCGGAAAGGGTTTAGCCGCCCAGCTTGCCGAAGCCGCCTATAGCTGGGCTGTCAAAAATCGGTATACAGTTCGTTCTGACTGCACTTACATGACCGCTTGGATGAAGCGGCATGAAAGATAAATTCTTTTCGGTTTAAACCGGAAAAACACCTACGGCTCTCTTTCTTATTTTTATGATTAAGGTTTTCTATGTACCCCACTTCGATATTCCAGTCTGCTGAACTAAGCATCGACGATAAAAATAAGCTGAATATGGTCATCAATCATCTCTTATTTTTGATGCGCATAAAATCGGTTTCTCTGTATGAGCACTCTCAGCGTGTCTCCAATTTAGCAGCAGCTACTGCCATTTACATGCGCCTTACTGCCAATGAAATCACGCTTATCCGCAATGCCGGTCTGCTTCATGACATCGGTCTCATCTGTGTACCCAACCATGTGCTGACCAATTACCCCTATGTCTCCAAAAGAGACATCCAGGTCTATAAAAGACATCCTGACTTAGGAGCTAACATACTGGAGTCCTGTCCCGGCATGGAGGATCTCATTCCTCTTATTCGTTTCCACCATGAACGTTGGGATGGCACAGGATATCCGAAACACCTGAAAAAGATCAATATTCCTTTGGGGGCCAGAATTATTGCGCTGGCCTCTTACTATGACGATGTTATTTTTTCTTCGCCCAACTTTAAACATAAAGACCGGCCGGAAGTTTCCCGTGCCATCTTCAGCGGATCCGGAATCCTTTTCGATCCCGATGTAGTTTCCGCATTTTTAAATGTAGTCTTCCATAATCTGAAAATAGGATAATTAAGTTTCATGAAGCATCTTTAAAAAAAATCAATATGTACCGGGGCCTTGTATTCCGATTTTACATTTCCACATAAAATCCGCCTGCAGTTTGACATCTATATATCAAGCTGCAGGCGGATTTTTCATTTATCGTTTTTTGAACCATGGATGGTTTGTACGTTTGAACCGCCACCGCCTTTTACTCCAGGGGCTTACAGGGCGCCATACGACATCTCTATGATGTTCTTTATTCAATCCCGTAATATCAGGTGCTGGTTTAAATCCTTTATTTTTTTGTCTTTTCAGAAGATTTCCCAACAGTTTCCTGAGAAAATTCACTGCCTTCAATAGCCCCTCCCTTTGCATTACGATCTTTTGCCCGAATTTGAGCGGCCCGTTCTTCCGTTTTCGTACGAAAATCATCCACATACCCCAGAATATCGGCTTTGGCACGGTTGGCAGCAGCAGAAACATTTCTTCTGTAATCGTCTGCCCTCGCATTCACCTTCTCTTTCAATTCATTTGCTTTATCCTGCGCAATTTCAGCCTGGGTACGAACTTGTTCCTTCAATTTATCTGCCTGGACTTTTGCTTCCTGCATCTGGATTCTCACTTGGGCTTTCAGTTTTTCCGATTTCAGTTTGGCCTGTTCAGCCCGAATTTCCGATTGGCGCCTCATTTCTTCTTTTTTCTTCTGCAATTCCTCCATCTGTTCTTTTGCCTGCTCTTTCATCTCAGAAGCTTTTTGCCGTGCCTCTTCCTGAAGTTTTCTTGACTTCACTCTGGCAACAGCACGCAAATTTTTTGCTGTTTTTTCAGCTGTTTCCTTTGCTATTTCTGCTGCGCCAATAGTAGTGTATTTTGCTTTTTCAATCTGTTCATCAGTCATCCCGGCTTTTTTCAAGGCTGTAACAAGCTGTTCACCCAGAAGGTTAAACGTATCTACCAGCTGGTCTGCCAGTTTATCCACAGCTTCATGCGCTTTTTCAGGATATACATCGTCAACTGTCTCTTTAATTTCTTTCGTAAAATCTCTCTTTTCATCGCCAAGGGGAATATCCTTTTCAGGATTTTCTTTAATTTCTCCAACCAGCGTATTACCCTCCGCTCGTCCTTCTTCAAAGACCGCCTTATAGGGTCTCGTATCATCAGGCATTCCGTCTTTAATCCAACGGACGGCCGCTTTTCCCAATCCATAAGTTACGGAAATCCCGATGGGAATCTGGATAAATGGAATCGGTAAAAGTGTAGCAACGGTTGTGCCGACAACGGTTGCCCCTAAAGAACCGATAAAGGAAAGAACCGCTTTCTGCGGAACATCTACTCCATAAACGCTTCCAATTTTAGAAATCATGTATACTTCATTGGCAATAAGAGACACCGTCCCCAAAAGTGGAGCCGCCACGATCACGCCTGCGCGGGCAGCCGCCCAGTGAATCAAACCTTCCGCCTCTTTATCACGATCATCAATAAAGGTAACTTCCACATCAGCTTCCGGTGTTTCAAGGTGAACTTCGGGCACATTCTCCATATCTTCCGCTGTGGCCTCAACAGATTCTTTCACCTCTTGCGCAGCCTCCTTCGCAGCACCGACTGCTGCTTTTTTTATTTCTTCCACACTCTTGTCTCCGTTCATCATGCCCTCCTGTCTTTTCGGCTCAGCCGATTACATTTATGCCGCTTACGGCTTAATTATACTAAATCAACATTTCCTTATCTATGACCATTATATCCTTTATCAGAACAAAATCATACTTACCAGTCCGTCAATCCTCCATCGACAGGAATAACCGCACCTGTCATATAAGAAGACTTTTCGGAAATAAGGAAGGCAATCACCTGCCCTATCTCTTCCGCATCGGCAATTCGCATAAGAGGATACCAATTTTTCATTTCAATTATCGAACCGCCGTAAGTTTGAAGCTGCTTTTCCAAAAGAGGCGTCGCCACGTCTCCGGGACAAACCACATTGGCCCGCACGTTATCCACTGCCAATTCAAGCGCCAACGAACGGGTAAAAGCGGTAACCGCCCCTTTCGTCGCGCTGTACAAGCTGCACTGTACATTTCCCTGAATGGCAGCATCGGAAGCCACCGTTACAATGCTCCCTCCATGCATACGTAAGAACGGGACAGCCGCGCGGAGTAATTTTATTGTACCGAAAACGTTTACTTCAAAGAATTTCTGCATTTCTTCGTCTGTTACATTATCCAAAAGACCTTCCGTATAAATACCGGCACAGGACACGACGCCTCTGATTTCTCCAAAGGATGCAGCCTTTTCAATTGCGTTTTTCACTATCCTTGTATTTGTCACATCACAGGGAATAAAGAGGCTGCCTTGAGCTTCTTCCTGCGCCCCGCGCCCCTTA
>ERZ894196.174-NODE-174-length-21770-cov-7.071563_pt1 | contig 21770 bp, 21 predicted proteins | sample MGYA00380284_ERZ894196 | MGnify/ENA primary metagenome ERZ894196 (study PRJEB32331, sample SAMN06328427) | human gut metagenome | biome: human gut microbiome; feature: stool | host: Homo sapiens | collected 2011-10-21 ...
GGATAGAACTGCATCAGACGCTGCCGACGAATCGCAAGACGATGCGGTTCAAGCGCCTGCTGAAAATCAAGACGCCGCAGGCCGTCGGCCATATGTGTATGCTGTGGCTCTGGGCGATCGACAACGCGCCGGACGGGGATCTTTCCCCGTTCGACGCGGACGACATCGCGGAAGCCGGTGGGTATACGGGCAAAGATCCCAGCGCATTTGTGGACGCGCTGATCGGCGCTGGGTTCGTGGACGATGACGGTGACACCCTGCATCTGCACGACTGGATGGATTACGCCGGCGGATTGATCGAGCACCGTGAGGAACGCAAAGCATATAAGAAACGCCAGTACGAGCTGTACAGCGACATGCGTCTGATCAAGGCCGTGCGTGCGCGCGACGGTGACACCTGCCAGTACTGCGGAAAAACGGTCAACTGGCTTGACCGTCGCGGCGCAGATGGCGGCACATACGACCATGTAGACCCTGATGGTGGGAACACGCTGGACAACATCGTTGTCTGCTGCAGAAGCTGCAACAGCAGAAAAAAACACAGAACGCCAGCGCAAGCCGGGATGCATCTTGCAGCCGACATTCTGCCGGATTCAGGCAGAAATACGGCAGAACCGCAACAGGAAATCTGCCGTAGTCCGGTAGAAATACGGCAGAAATCCGGTAGAAATACGGTAGAAAAATCTACAATAACAGTACAGTACAGTACCAATACAGATACAGTACCCTGTATTTCTGAAGAAAGAAAGGTAAAAGAAAGAAGCCCGGAGGTGCAGCCTGTGACCGACGTGACGCCTCCGGAAGCTGTCCGGCCTGACGTGCTGGAGACGAAAAACCGATTGATCGTGCAGGCGGATATGCCGAATGGCCGGAAGCTGGACGAACTGCCGGAGGGGATGCGCCTTGCAGACCTGCCGTTTATCCGGCTCTGGCGCAGCAAGGGACGCGACGTGCGCACGGACACGGTAACGCTGGCCATTGATGCGTACCTGCGGGAGCGGCCTGCACAGCCGGACGAAAAGGCGGGTGAGGCGCGTGCCGAGCGGTAGCTTCCGGCAGGTGTACGTTAAGTGCCCTTTTTACCTGTATGACGACGGCGCGGGGCGCATCTGCTGCGAAGGGATCGCGCCGGAGACGACGGTGGCGACGATGTTTCGCCACAGAAGCCAGCTGCAGCAGCATATGCGGATCTTCTGTGAGAACGCATACGCCTGCTGCGAGCTGTACCGCGCCGTGATGACAAAATACGAAGACTAGGAAGGAGACCGATGATGGAAGGAAAAGAACGAAAGCGAGCGGACGATCTTCCGGTCGGCGCTGTGGAGCAGGTAAGAGAGCTGCTGCACCGGCCGCGCTCGAGCGCAGATTTCTCTCCGGCAGCGCGCTACGCTGTCAGCAAGCTGTGCGACTACGCCGAGCAGGAGCACGAGCAGCGTGAAAAAGCGGAAACCATACTCTGCAATGAACGGCGCAAGTCACTGGCGTTTTCCGCAGAGATGGCGCGGCAGGAGCGCACGATCGACGACCTGCGGCAACAGTTGGGCTTTATGCAGCAGGCGATGCAGGATGCGGGGGTGTGAGCAATGGCTGAATACAAAATCTACTTTAGCGTGGCTGGGGCGCTTGTCGCTAAAATCAGCTTCGAGGCAAAACCAGGCGTATCCTATGAGGACGCTGCGGCATCTATTAACAAGGAAACACTGATCCGGTTGATGTGCCTCGACACCTTGGGATACTCCGCAAAGGACATTGAGGTTATCACTCCCGAACAGTACGAAGCGAAATTTGGAGGCGATGAATGATGGCTGAATACATCGAGCGTGAAGCGGCGATTGACGCAATAATGAAGGTGTACGTCAGAACTGCCGGGTACAAGGCGAGAGAACGCGTTTTTGAGGCAGAAGAAGCAGTACACCGATTGCCGGTCGCAGACGTTGCGCCGGTGGTGCATGGGCGGTGGATTGAGCAAGAGAAATATACTTTTGGCGTAATGTATGACTGCTCGATTTGCGGCAATCGCATTCTTGACAACGGGCATTCGTGGAACTACTGCCCAAATTGCGGCGCGAGAATGGACGGTGACGACGATGCCAAAGCGGATTAACCCGCGCCGGAGACCGGCGACACAAGCAGACGTGCAGCGCGCAAAGGACACGGCGACGGCGGATGCCTGCCGCGTGACGCTTGCGATCTTTTTTACGGCCCTGCTGGACAAAGAGGGAATGGAGGCCGAGCAGCTCCAGCGCATCTGGCGCGAGGTCGAGGCGCTGAGTGAGAGCGTGCGGGACGGATATGTCTCCGCGCCGGACCTGATCCGCGTGCTGCGAGACGAGTACGAGATCGACATCATAGGGGGATAAAACGATGAACAGACTGGACACCCTGAAGGCCGCCGCCGAATGCGTGTGCGGCAGCCGGGAAGAAGAATACGGCAGCCCGGAGGATAACTTCGCTGTGATCGCGGCGCTGTGGACGGCATACACCGGCACGGACGTCACGCCGAAGGACGTGGCCATGATGATGGCGCTGCTGAAGATCGCCCGCGCGAAAGCGGGCAGCAAGCCGGACACCTACGTCGACCTGGCTGGCTACGCAGCGTGCGGGGCGGAAATTTCGGCGCGAGATCCGAAGAGGACCGCGAAGCGCACAGCGAGTACAGCTGACGCAGCCGGAGGCGCAGAGACCGGAAAAACGGCATCCTGCGTGAAGCTGCAGAGGATGGACGGCTACTATCTGGTGGACGTGGACGGGAATCCGCATCGCTTTACGCTGTGGGAAACCGCGATGCAGTTTATCCGCGAGCACGCCGGTGAGCTGACGTGACGGCGGAGTTTGTGATCCCGACGAGGCTGCCGGGAATGAACGAATACACCGACGCCTGCCGGCGGCACGCGCAGGTGGGCGCGAAGATGAAGCACAACAACCAGGAGATCGCTGCGTGGGCGATCCGGTCGCAGCTGCGTGGGGTGAAGTTCACGAAGCCGGTGGAGATCACCTACACTTTCTTCGAACCGAACCGGCGGCGGGACAAGTCAAACGTCGCGGCATTCGGCATCAAGGTGATCGAAGACGCGCTGGTGATGTGCGGGGTGCTGAATGGCGACGGCTGGGCATACATACAGGCGTTCACGTCGCGCTTTGCGCTGGACAAGGAAAAACCGCGAATCGTGGTGCGGATCACGGACGAGGGCGCGGAATAAAGGGAAAGCTCCGGGGCGGAAGCCTCGGAGCTTTTGCTTTATTTTGTTACTGCATGGCTTCTGTCATCTCGGCGATCGCGGTCTCGGCAGCGGCACGCGCCTGATCCAGATGGATGCAGGCCCAGTCCATGCGGATGTACTGCGGCGATTCGATCAGGTTCTCCGGCATGCTTGCCTGCGCGCGGTCTTCTTCGGCGGACAGATCTGCAAGCTGGTCGCGCAGAGACTCGCACGCGGCGATCAAGGCGCGAAGCCGACGGCGGCGGTCGTTATTCATGGGGCGGATCGTCTCCTTTTGCAGCATTTGCAGCAGATGAAGGCGCACAACGGTTCCGCGCTGTTATGCACGGCCGCTGCGCTTTAAGAACCTTTTTCCTGATGTGGGTACTATAGCAGATCCTGCAGGCATTGTCAACCGCAGCCGCTTTCGCCGTCTTTCGGTTTTGCGTACTTGTCAATCGGGGGCTGGAAGTATTCTTCCTCAAATGTCGGGATAGATAAGCGCGGGCGGCCTGATGTACGATGGACACGGAGGTGCAGGGATGGTGTACCAGGATTGGGATGCTTTGAAAATGGAATACGTTACCACAAAGACGACCTATGCGAAGCTGGCCGAAAAGTACGGCATCAGCATCAGCCAGATCAAAATCGTGGCTGCACGTGATGGGTGGACAAATGAGCGGAAAAAGTTCACAGCACGCGTACAACAAAAGGCGTACCGGAAGGCGTGTAACCACGAGGCCGACCGGCTCGCGCGTCTGATCACAGCGACGACGGGCGCGATCGACGTGGCGATGCGCGCGATCGGCGACGACGAGCAGTTTAACCGGTATCTTGTCGAGCGGCGGGAGAAGTATGCCGTGCCGGTTGCGGACGAGGCCGCCGAAGACGGCGAGCTGCCGCCGGACGGGAAGCTGCTGCTGGAGCGGCAGTGGACGGAGGAGCAGACATACCAGAAGGTGGACACGAAGGCGCTGAAGGATCTGACGGGCGTGCTCAAGGATCTGACGGGGCTGGTGCGCGATCTGTACGGCATCCCGACGCAGGCGCAGGCCGAGGCGCAGCGCATCGCGGCCGAGCGGCTGGAGCTTGACCGCAAAAAGGCCGAGGACGGTAGCATGGACACGCACGCGGAGCTGGAGATCGTGGGCCTGCCGGAGGAGTACAAGCGATGATACTGATCGATGCAAGCAAGATCAGCGACAAGCAGGACGCATTCCTGCGCGACGAGCACCGGCACGTGGCCTATGGCGGTGCGCGCGGCGGCGGCAAGAGCTGGGCCGTGCGCACGAAGGCCAAGATCCTGGGCTGCACGTACCCCGGCATCAAGATGCTGATCGTCCGGCGCACGCTCGACGAGCTGCGCAATAACCACGTAAAATTTCTGACGCCGGAGCTCGCTGGCGTGGCGAAGTACAATCAGTCGACGAAGGAGTACAAATTCTCCAACGGCAGCACGCTGACGTTGGGATACTGCGACGCCGAGAAGGATCTGGGCCACTATCAGGGCGCGGAGTACGACGTGGCGTTTCTGGATGAGGCAGGACAGCTGCAGCCGGAGTGGATCCGCGAGATCAACGCGTGTGTGCGAGGCACAAACGGATACCCCAAGCGGACATACTACACGCTCAATCCCGGCGGGCCGGCGCACGGATACTTCAAGCGGCTGTTCGTCGACCGACGCTTCGAAGATGCCGAGCGGCCGGAGGACTACAGCTTCATCCAGGCGCTGGTGACGGACAACCGGGCGCTGATGGAGGCGCAGCCGGAGTACATCGCCGAGCTGCGCAAGCTGCCCCCAAAGCTGCGCGCGGCATGGCTGGAGGGCTCGTGGGACATCTTCGAGGGGCAGTTTTTCGAGGACTTCCGCACGGAGCCGGATCTGATGGCGGCGCACGAGGCGGGCGTGGACGCGGACCCGGAGGAGCTGCGGGCGCAGCACAGGTGGTGCCACGTGATCAAGCCGTTTGACATCGCGGCCGGAGCGTGCCGGGGATGGCACATCCTGCGCAGCTACGACTTCGGCTACGGCAAGCCGTTTTCCTGCGCGTGGTGGGCGATGGACTATGACGGCGTGCTGTACCGCATCCTGGAGCTGTACGGCTGCACGGAGACGCCCAACGAGGGCGTGAAGTGGTCGCCGGACGAGCAGTTTAAGCGCATCGCAGAGATCGAGGACACGCACCCATGGCTCAAGGGACGGAAGATCACGGGCGTGGCGGACCCGGCGATCTGGGACGCATCGCGCGGCGAGAGCATCGCGGACACGGCGGCGCGGTATCGCGTGTACTTCACACCTGGCGACAACAAACGCGTTCCGGGCTGGATGCAGTGCCATTACCGGCTGCAGTTTGACGCGCAGGGATATGCGCGGATGTACGTCTTCGACACGTGCAAAGCCTTCATCCGCACGGTGCCGCTGATGATGTACAGCCGTACAAATCCGGAGGATCTGGACACGACGCTGGAGGATCACGTCAGCGACGAGTGGCGGTATCTGTGTATGTCGCGGCCGGTGAAGCCGATGCTGGACGCAGAGGAAGAGCCGGTGCTGTCCGATCCGCTGAATCAGATGCAGAAACCGGGGCGCTACGGCGCGATCTGGTGATAAAAACGGGAGGTAAGTATGGACAATATCGCTATCAGCGGCACGCAGCCGGGCACGGATGCGCAGGCGCTCGGCGGGCAGGTGATGCCGCCGGAGGACGTGATCACGCGCGAGCAGCTGCAGGAGTTTTCCCGCGTGCTGCACGAGTACAAGGTGGGCAAGGCAAGCACCGAGCGGCGCATGATCGCGGCCGAGCAGTGGTGGAAGCTGCACAACCAGCCGGAGGAAGAGAAGGCCGGAAACCAGATGTACAGGGGCTTCCGCAGCCGGAGCTCGTGGCTGCACAACGTCATCGTCAATAAGCACGCGGACGCGGTGGAATCGTACCCCGAGCCGAACATCCTGCCACGCGAGGAAGGCGACAAGCAGGAGGCGAAGATGCTGTCGGCGATCGTGCCGTGCGTGCTGGAGCAGAACGCCTTCGATGCGACGTGGAGCGACGCGATGTGGGCCAAAATGAAGTACGGCACGTGCGTGTACAAGATCACGTGGGACAGCGGCAAGCTCGGCGGCCTCGGCGACATCAGCATCGAGCGCGTGAACGTGCTGAATCTGTTCTGGGAGCCGGGCATCACGGACATCCAGAAGAGCCGGTACGTGTACCACACGGAGCTGATGGGCAACGATGCGCTCGAGGAGCAGTACCCCCAGCTGCGTGGGCAGCTCAAGGGCAACGACTTTTATGCGTCGAAGTTTTTGTACGACGACAACGTGCCGACCGACCGGAAAAGCACGGTGATCGACGTGTACTACCATCGCGGCGGCGTGCTGCACTACTGCAAGTATATCGGCGACATCGTGCTGTACGCGACGGAAAACGATCCGGAGTACCGCGAGCGGGGGCTGTACGATCACGGGCTGTACCCGTATGTGTTCGACGCGCTGTTCCCGGTCGAGGGCTCGCCGTGCGGATACGGATACGTGGACATCTGCCGCAATCCTCAGACGGCCATTGACAGCCTGGGCACGAGCCTCGTGCGCAACGCCGTGGTGGGTGCGACGCCGCGCTACTTTATGCGCGAGGACGGCAGCGTGAATGAGCAGGAGCTGCTGGACACGGAAAAACCGCTGGTGCACGTGGACGGCAACCTCGGGCAGGACAGCATCCGGCCGATCGACTACAACGCGCTGCCGGGAAACTATATCAACGTGTGGAGAACGATGGTGAACGAGCTGCGCGAGACCAGCGGCAACACGGACACGGCGGCCGGCAACGTGACCTCCGGCGTGACGGCGGCGAGCGCCATTGCCGCGCTGCAGGAGGCAAGCGGCAAGGGCAGCCGGGACAGCACGCTGGCAGCATACCGCGCGTACAGCAAGATCGTGAATCTGTGCATCGAGCTGATCCGGCAGTTTTACGATCTGCCGAGATCCTTCCGGATCGTGGGCGAGCTGGGCATGGAGCAGTTTGTATCCTACAGCAACCGGGGGCTGCAGCCGCAGTCGCAGGGCATGGCCTTCGGCGCGGACATGGGGATGCGGCTGCCGGTGTTCGACATCAAGGTCAGCGCGCAGAAGAAGAACGTGTACACCCGCGTGAGCCAGAACGAGCTGGCGCTGCAGTTTTTCCAGATGGGCTTCTTCAATCCGGAGATGACGGACCAGGCGCTGGCGTGCTTGGACATGATGGACTTTGACGGCAAGGACGGCGTGATGCAGAAGATCCAGCTCAACGGAGTGCTGGCGCAGCGGCTGCAGCAGTACCAGCAGCTGGCGCTGTCGCTGGCGCAGATCGCGCGGCCGGACATGGTGCAGGGCATCGCAGCGGACATGGGCATCGCCATGCCGGCACAGGCGGGCGCAGGCGCAAGCGCCGCACCGAAGATGCAGGAAAGCGACGAGATCTCCGGCATCAAGGCCGACGAGCACCCGATCGCCGCGAAGGCGCGGGAGGCGAGCGCGAACGCTGCCCAGCCGGGCGGAGGAGCCGTGATCAAGGGGGGCAGCAAGGCATGATCGAGATCGTGTACGACCGGATGCGGCTGCGGCTGACGGCTGACGGGCACGCGGGCTTTGCCGAGGCGGGGCAGGACATCGTATGCGCGGCGGTGACGATCCTTGTGTACACGCTGGCGGCCGCCGTGGGCAACATGGACGCCGCCGGGCAGGCCCGCGGCTCGAGCGTGGAGCTGGGCAGCGGGCACGCCGAGATCGTGTGCGCTGCATCGCCGCGATGGCACGCGTGCGCGAAGATGATCTGCGACCAGATCTGCGCGGGATTCGATATCCTGCGGCAGATGTGCCCGGAGCGCGTGCGCTACGAGGTGCGCGGATAAAAAAATTTTCAGGTAGGCGGGCCGAGGGATAGAAAAAGCCCTCGGCCTTTTTGTATGCTGGAGGCGCGAGGGTGCAGGGGCTTTCGCGTGTGTACCTCCTTTCTTTTCTGTTTTCCCATCCATCTCCTTTTCTCTTGGCGCCCGCGCAGCGGGAGACTGCTGCGTGGGTATCTATGCCGCAGCGAGGCGCGCTGCAGCGATGGACTGCAAGTGCCGGTGCAACTCCGGCAGGCGGCTGACAGGGTCGTGGCCTACCACAGATTTTTGACGGAGGCATCCTTATGCGATTTGATATTCGGGCGCTGGCCATGAACGGCCTGCAGCTCTTCGGCGGCGAAGGCGGCGCGGGTGGCGCGGCCGGAGGCTCTGCCGGAGCGGGCGCAGGCGCAGATGGCGCGGGCGCTGCGGGCGTAACGGCTCCCGACGCCGGGGAGCGCATCCTGACCGGGCTTGGTGTCCCGGCGGACAAGATCAGCAAGCGGTCGAGAGCGCGCGTATCGGCCATGCACCGTGACGACGGGGCAGCGGCAGAGGCGGCGCAGACGCAGGACGACGCTGCGAAGGGCACCGATGACGGGCAGGAAATGCCGAAGCGCCTGACGTGGGACGAGATCATGGCAGACCCCGAGTACAACGAGCAGGCGCAGAAGATGATGCAGAAGCGGCTGGCAAAGTCGAAGAAGGCCGAGCAGGCGCTCAAGGACCTGACGCCGGCATTGGAGCTGATGGCGCGCAAGTACGGCATCGACGCAGAGGATATCTCCAAGCTGGACGTGCAGGCGCTGAACAAGGCTGTGACCGAGGATAAGGCGTACTACGAGGAGCGGGCGGACGAGCTCGGCATCCCCGTCGAGGAGGCCATGCGCATCGACCAGCTGGAGCGGCGCAACAAATTGCTGGAGCGCCAGAACGAGCAGACGCTTGAGCAGCGCAGACTGCAGGAGCATTTCGACGGTCTGGTGCAGCAGGCGGCAAAGCTGCAGGAGATGTATCCGAGCTTTGACCTGCAGACGGAGCTGGAGAACCCGGTCTTCGCGCGGCTGACCGCGCCGGGCAGCCTGATCAGCGTGGAGGACGCCTACTTTGCCGTGCACCGCAAGGAGATCCAGACGGCGGCGATGCAGGTGGCAGCGCAGAAGACCGCGCAGCAGATCAGCAACAGCATCCAGGCCGGGCAGCGCAGGCCGGCAGAGAACGGCAGCGCATCCCAGGCGGCATCCATTTCTGCCCCGACGACGATGTCGCGCGCGAGACGCGACGAGATCAAGCGCCGTATGCGCATCGCAGCGGCGAACGGGGAGAAGCTCTATCCCAACACGTTCTGACGACGTGCGGCGGCTCCTCCCGGACGAACGACATTTTCTGAAAGGGGAAGCTATTTTATGAAGACCATTCTTTATTCCATGCTCGGTCTGCAGCTTTTCGCGGATGCGGGCACGCTGGTCAACGCGACCGGCAACTACGTCAACGCAGGCACCGGCGCGACGACCAATTTCTCCGGCAACAACACGCTTGCGCCGGAGCTCAAGACCTTCTACGACACCGAGCTGCTCGAAAACGCCCGCGCCGAGATGTTTTATGCTCAGTTCGGCAAAAAGCAGGCGCTGCCGAAGAACCACGGCGGCACCGTGGAATGGCGCAAGTGGAACACCTTTGACAAGGCCAGCAAGCTGACCGAAGGCGTGATCCCGACGGGCCAGAAGTTCGGCGTGACCAAGCTCGAGGGCAGCATCAACCAGTACGGCACGTACACCAGCATCACCGACCGCCTGGAGCTGCGCGCCTACGACGACGTGATCCTCGGCGCGACCGAGGAGATGGGCGCAAGCGCCGCTGAGACGCAGGAAAAGCTCATCCGCGACGCGCTGCTGACCAACACCAACGTGCTCTACTGCGACAACCTCAGCGCGGCCGGCGCGTATATCTCCACGCCGACCTCCTGCGCTGAGATGGGCGCCGGCGGCGGCTCGAGCGCTGCTGACGGCTACGCTTACCTGACGCCGGACATGATCGCCAAGGCGGTCACGAAGATGAAGAAGGATCGCGTGCCGACCATCAACGGCAAGTATTACGCCGTGATCCATCCGTCCGTCGCCTACGACCTGCGCAAGTCCACCGAGTGGATCGAGGCGCACAAGTACGCCCAGCCGGAAGAGATCTACAACGGCGAGATCGGCGAGCTGCACGGCGTGCGCTTCATCGAGAACACTTTCGCCCCTGTTCTGACCGGCGAGGGCTACAAGAACAAGAGTAACGGCGCGACCTACGCGACCTACTTCTTCGGCAAGGATGCCTTCGGCATCATCGATCCGGAGGGCGGCGCGCTGGAGATGATCGTGCACGACAAGTCCGAGATCGGCGGCCCGCTGAACCAGTTCAGCACCATCGGCTACAAGTTCGAGACAAATGGCGCGACCGTGCTCTACCCCGAGCGCCTGCTGCGCGTGATGAGCACGTCTGCTTACAGCGCCACGGACGAAGCCAACTGAGGCGAAACCAATATGGCCGGAGGCGCTGCGGCGTCTCCGGCTGATGTGAGAAAGGAGCTACCCATGGCAACCGAAAAGAAGACTGAGGCTGCGGCTGAAAAGCTGCCGGATCCGTATGAGCTGGAGGAGATCTTCATCCCGCGCGCAGGCGCGAAGGAAGACCCGAACCTGTTCGTGAGCGTAAACGGCAAGAATTTCTTGATCCCGAAGGGCAAGAAGTCCAAGGTGCCGCGCTACATCGCCGACGAGATCCGCCGGTCTGAGCGCGCGCGCGACGCCTTCGAGGCGTTCGTGGATGAGGCTACGACGGCCGCGCGGCAGGCAGAGTAAACCAAAGGGAGGCGGCAATCACGCCTCCCTTTTTCAGTACAAGGAGCAGAGACTATGACGATTTCGGACGCGATCACAATGGTGGACGCCCTGCGGCCGAACCAGTATTCGCAGGACATGAAGATCCGGTGGCTGTCGCGCCTAGACGGGATGATCTGGCAGGAAGTGATCCGCACGCACGATGGCGGCACGGAGACGTTCGACGGCTACGGAGAGAACACGAGCATGAGCACGGAGCTGCTCGTCGGCAGCCCGTATGACGAGGACGTGTACAACAACTACCTGCAGGCCATGATCGACCGCGAAAACGGCGAGGCGGGCAAATACAGCCAGAGCATCACGCTGTTCAACGCGGCGTTCTCGCGCTGGCGCAACTGGTATAACCGCGCGCACATGGCGAAGGACCCCGGAACATTCCGGTTTTGAGGGAGGGATGACAGATGCCGATATACCCGACGATTCAGGAGACAGCACGCTCGCAGCAGGTGACGGATACCTTCGGCGGCTACAACCACAACCTCAAGATCCCCGAGGGGGAATTTTACGAGATGGAGAATCTGTGCGGCGATGATTACCCGCTGCTGGCGACAAGAAAGCAGCGAAATACGCTGCAGGTTCCGGCCGAAAACCTGCAGGCGATGGTATCAAAAGGGGATAAGCTCTACTACATCGCGGGATATGACCCCACGACAAAGGCGTGCGGCTTCTATGCCGGCGACGAGAAAGTCATGGATCTAGCATACGCCGGCGGCTTGAAGCGGTTCGTGAGTATGGGCGCATACCTGCTCATCTGGCCGGACAAGGTGTGGTACAACACGGCCGACGGCACGCACGGGAACATGGAAAAGAAGTTTTCCGCTGCGGCTGGGACGTATCTTGACCACAGCCTGACATCCAGCTCAGGACCGGATGGGCAGGAGATCTACGACATCTATGTATTGTGGTATATTCGCCCGTGCAGCCGGGACGGGAAAATCGTATACACGACAGGCGCGGCATATGGCGAGAAACGCGTCGTGGTTGTCGACGGAATCGAATACCACTATTTGAACTTCGTGAAGCCGAAAGAGCCAAAAAATGGCGACGCATACATCGACCGCGAAACGAGGACGCCCTACATATATAACGACATTTCGAAAGACTGGAGCGCGCAGGATGTGCCGGTGATGCGGCTGGAATGCAAAGGTATCGGAAGCGCTTTTGCTCCCGGAGACTATATCAGGGTATCCGGCGTTGACCCCGGCACGTACTCCGGCGAGAATGTCGGAGACAACCCGTCGGACGGCGTATACCGTGAGGTGCTCGTCACCGGAGAAAACTACATCGTTTTGGACGCTTACGCGCCCAAGGACGAGCATGGAATTATGAACGACACGCCGCCTGCCGAAGGGTATGTCAAGGCCGCGATGGACATCCCGGATATGAGCTACGTCATCGAGGCGCAGAACCGCCTCTGGGGCTGCAAGTACGGCACGGTGAACGGGAAGCTCGTCAACGAGATCTACGCGAGCGCGCTCGGTCGCTTCGACGTGTGGCACAAATATGCAGGCGTGAGCACGGACAGCTACGCCGCGTCGGTCGGGTCTGACGGCCGCTGGACGGGCGCCGTGAATTATCAGGGCTACCCGCTGTTTTTCAAAGAAGACCGGATGCACAAGGTGTATGTGTCCGCGAGCGGCGCACACAGGATTCAAGAGTACACGATGCGCGGCGTGCAGCCGGGGGGCGCAAAGAGCCTCGCGGTGGTCAACGGTGTGCTGTTTTACAAGGCGCGCGACTGCGTGTGCGCTTACGACGGAAGCGGCGCGCCGACGGACGTGAGCGAGAAGCTGAATCTGAATTCGCTTTCGTACCCAGGTAGCACGACAAGCATCGCGGCGGCGTACCGCGACAAGTATTATCTCTACCTGCAAATGAATACGCCTCCGGGAAGCCGCCTGCTCGTTCTGGACACACGGCGCGGGACGTGGTACCGCGAGAGCCTGCCGATCGGCAGCATTACCGACTTCACGGAACATCTGGGCTCGCTGCTGTGCGCGGCCGGCGGCATCGAGGAGATCGCGCACGACAACCAGGTATCTGATCTGGGTGACACGGAAGAGGGCAACGTGGCATGGAGCTGTGAGACTGGGCTGATCGGTTACAGCACGGTGGAGCAGAAATACGTCAGCCGGTTCAACATCCGCATGAGCCTCGCGCGGGATGCGTACATGGACGTGCTCGTGCAGTATGACTCCGACGGTGTGTGGCACAACCAGGGCCGCATCCAGGGCGTGGGAACGCGCACGTTCATGCTGCCGGTGCGGCCGAGGCGCTGCGACCACTTCCGCATCCGGCTCGAATGGAGCGGCGACGTGCGCATCTACAGCTTCGCAAAGATATTTGAGGCGGGGAGCGATGTGTATGCTGACATTTGATTACCCGCAGACGTATGCGGTGACCGGCAGCGCAGAGGAGCAGGTCGCGCAGCTGCGTGCGTACATCTGGCAGCTCGTGGACGTGCTCAACCAGGCGGGCGACGGGAACGAGGCAGGAGTCGGCGCTGCAGATACTGCAGCGATCCGTACAGAGCTGGAAAAGATGCGCAAGGCGCTGCGGGATCTGGAAGCAAAGAGCGGGCACGGCCTTCCGAGCGGCGGAACGACCGGGCAGACGCTGACAAAGCTGTCCGACAGCGACTATGACACGGGCTGGCGCACACCGACCGGCGGCGGAAGCGGCGGAGGCACAGTGCAGAGCGTCAACCGTGTGCTGCCGGATAACGCCGGAAATGTGCAGTTGACGCCGAAAAACGTCGGCGCGGTAGATGAGGACGAAGAGCTGACGATCCTCGAGATCGTGGGCATGTGGAATAACGCTTAGTAGGAGGAGAACTATGGCAACGAAATACGCAGGGCAGAACGCCCTGAACAAGCTGATGCAGCTGGTGAAAACGGCGCTCAACAACAAGGCTGATAAGACAAACGCGACGACGAGCGCGGCGGGCCTGATGTCGGCAGCGGATAAGGTCAAACTGGACGGCGTGGAGGCGGGCGCAAACAAGACAACCGTCGATGACACCATGTCTGGCACGTCGAAAAACCCCGTGCAGAACAAGGTAATCAAGCAGTATGTGGACGACCACGCTGCTGATGGTGCTGTGTTGTATACTGCGCAGACGCTCACTTACGATCAGAAATTTCAGGCACGCAAAAATATCGGCGCTGTTGGCAACGACAGTCCCCAGTTTCAGGGGTATGTGGCACTAGCCCCCGCGAACGAAACTCTTGGGAGCGGCGTGGGCCTGTCCCCAACCGGCAGCGGGCACAACTATACACTTGATATTTCTGACGTGGACGAGGGCAACCCAACGCTGCTGACCGGCGTGAAAACGCCGACCGACGCAGACACCAATGCGGCTGCGACCGTCGAATACGTTAAGGCTAAGGTCGCAAGCGGCGGCGTGACCGTTGACACGGCGATGTCCGCCACGTCAACCAATCCGGTACAGAATAAAATCGTAAAAAACTACGTAGACAACAAGGTCTCCGGCCTACAGACGGCTTCGCAGGTGCAGGACGCGATCAAAAGCGCGATCACCGGTGTGTACACGCCGAAGGGGTCGACCGCTTTCGCGTCCCTGCCGACGGCCGCGGCTGGAAACAAGGGCTGGGTGTACAACGTCAGCGATTCCTTCACGACGACGGCGGCATTCGTCGAGGGCGCAGGACACAGCTACGGCGCGGGCACGAACGTCGTGTGTGTGGACGCTGGCAGCGGAAGCTATAAGTGGGACGTGCTTGCGGGCACGGTCGACCTGACGGAGCTGACTGCGGACGAGGTGCAGACGCTCTGGAATTCCATCTGACGGGGGGCTGACTTATGCAGACAAGCGGAAGTACAGCGATCAAAAAGCTGATCCAGCTCGTCAAGGCGGCGCTGTCCGGCAAGATGGACAAATCTGGCGGTACTTTTACGGGCAATGTCTCCGGCAAATACTTTACCGGCACGTGGCTGCAAACGACGGCAGCAACCGACCTCGGCCGCGCACCCGGAAAAATTGCCGTGCTGGATGAGTCTGGCTGGGTGTACTACCGCACGCCTGCCGAGCTCAAATCCGATATCGGCGCAAGCTCAGGCGGAGCCGATGTCAGTACGGTTCTCGACAAGGTGTATCCGGTCGGCGCCATCTACATAAGCGTAAACAGCACGAACCCGAAGACCCTGTTCGGCGGTACGTGGGTACAGATCAAGGACAGATTTCTGTTGGCTGCTGGCACGACCTACAAAGCAGGCACAACCGGCGGAGAGGCGACACACACGCTTACCACAAGCGAGATGCCGAGCCACAACCACGCGGTGTACTTCCCTAATGCTGGAGCTGCTGACCACTCCGCGCCCGGCAACTACCCGGATGGCCCGTCTGACAGCACGTATTATGCGGTTGGCAGCTACACGTCCAGCGTTGGCAACGGCGGAGCACATAATAACATGCCGCCGTACTTGTCTGTGTACGTGTGGAAGCGGACGGCATAAGAAAGGAGAAGCGGCATGGATAATATCATGACGGTGCGGCTGTCAGCAAGCACCACGATTACAGGCCCGCAGATACACTATCACGTCATCGGCAAGTACAAGTAAAGGAGGCCGCGCATGGCAAAGAAAAACTACAACGGTGTCGAGTTTGACGACAGCGTGGATTATGCCGCGCTGATGGATAAGGCTGCTGCCGCTGGAGACAACGAGAAGGCAGCCGTCCTGGAACGCAAGCGCAACGCGAAGATCCAGTCCGGCGGCATGGACTACGAGACGACAAACCAGTACGCGCAGTACCTGCCGAAGGTGGACACGCCGTATGACACACAGACGGACTACGCCTCCCTGATGGAGAAGGCTGCGGCCTCCGGAGACTACACGAGCGCAGCACGGTATGAAAAGCTGCGTAACGCGAAGATCAAGGGCGAGGGCCTGGACTATGAGACGAGCGATTACTACTCGAAGTACCTGCCCGAGAACCGGTATGCCTACGACCCGAGCAAGAACGACGCATACCAGCGCGCGAACGATCAGGCGACGGCGATCTACGACAAGATCATGAACCGCGGCGAGTTCTCGTATGACGTGAACAAGGACAAGCTCTACCAGCAGTACCGCGATCTGTACGCGCAGATGGGGCGCGGCGCGATGGAGGACACCATGGGGCAGGCGGCGGCGCTGACCGGAGGCTACGGAAGCACCTACAGCCAGAACGCCGGGCAGCAGGCATACAACGCCTACCTGCAGAAGCTCAACGAGGTCGTGCCTGAGCTGTATAATGCAGCCTACAACCGATACAATCAGGAAGGCCAGGACCTGATGAACCTGTACAGCATGGCGCGCAGCAACGCCGACAGCGCTTACGAGCGAGACTACAACCAGTGGTACAACCGGCTGCAGCTCGAGCGCGGCGACGAGGACACGACCTACAACCGCCAGCAAACCGAGGAGAACCGCAGGCTCACGCAGGAGGAGACGGACTACGAGCGCAAGCAGAACGCATGGAGCCGTCTGTCGTCTCTCATCACAACGACCGGATACCAGCCGTCGAACGAGGAGCTGGCGGCGGCAGGTATGTCTGCCAATGAGGCGGCATATCTGCGGCAGTATTACCAGCAGCAGAAGGCAGCAGCGTCAAATAAGAGTGGGGGGTCGGGCGGCGGAAGCAGAAGAAGCAGGAGCGGGGGCTCGCCAACGCAGGCAACACAAACGGATACCGAAGTGCGGAAAAATTCTTCTGCTGCGAGCCGTTTGACCGGTGGAGCGGAGGACATTTCCTACTTGAACGATTACACGACGCTGGCAGAATACGAAAAATGGTGGTCGGAGCTTGACCGCCAGTCGAATGGTGGAATGTCGAAAAGTGGCCTCCGCGCGCTCATCAACAAATGGGAGCAGGAAGGCAAGATTTCCGAACAGGCGGCGAATGAAATGTATGTTTCTTACCGCCTGACGTACTGACACGGAGGAAAGCACATGGCGATTCAGCGCGAAAAAATCAACCACGACTTTGCATCGGAGGGCCGCAAGGCGCGTGCGCTGCTGCAGAGAGACCAGCAGAATGCGCTTGCGCGGTATCAGCAGCAGAGCAGCAACCTGCTGCAGCAGATCGGCGGCGGAGAGAGCGCATATTGGGATGCACAGCGCAGAAAACAGCTTCAGTCGGATTATGACCGGTATATGGTGACGCTCGGACAGCTTGGACTGTATGGCATGGATACCGACGGCGATATGCGCACAATGCGCAGAGCGGTCGATTCCGTGCTCGACTTCCAGAACCAGTTCAAGGACGAAGACGACTTCAATGTGTCATACGCCTACCCGAAGAAATACAAGGGCAAGACCCGCACGGACGTGAATGCGGCGCTCGCGCAGCTCAAGAACACGCCGGGGGCCGAGGCGGAATATGAATGGCTGGACAAGAACCAGATGAATTACTGGTCTGCGGACGAGCTGAAGGCGCAGATCGGCGCGTGGCAGAACGAGATTTCCGGCATTGAACGGCAGCGCCGGAATATGCCGCGCATGGCAGCCGGGAGCACGGACGCGGACTATGCCAAGCGGCAGCAGGAGGCGCTCGCGCTCTCGGGGCAGATCGATGAGCGCAAAGCGAAGATCGGGAAAGCGCAGAGCCTGCTCACGCAGAAGACCTACGATGACGAGATCAGCAAGTGGGACACGCAGATGCAGAAGGCGTTCTCCGACTACAGCAAGGCGCTGAGCGTGGACGAGAATGCACGCATGGAGATGGCGATGGCCGGGAACCGCGCATTCGTGGTACAGAACAGTGATTACGCCACGAACGCGAGCAACACGGTGCGCAGCTTTGAGCAGCAGCTGCGTGATTACGGCTACAGTGACCAGCAGATCAACGGCATCCGCAGCTACGCGCTCACGCAGCAGCACGCAAACGAGGCTGCGGAAATGGCACAGCAGGTCGCACAGGAGGCCAAGGAGCATCCGTGGCTTTATTCCGCCATGTCTGTCGGCACGAATATGATGGCCGGAGCGGGCGCACTCGACATCGCGGCACAGAATGCGCTGAACGGGACAGACCCGTTCACTGGCGAAAAAATGGTCGTCGACCGCTATACGAAATCCATGGTGCCGAGCACGGTGACGAACACCATCCGAGGGAGCGTTTCCGAGGATATGAGCGGCATCGGGTCGTTTTTGTACAACAACGGCATGAGCATGGCCGACAGCCTGGCGACGCTGGCCATCGGCGGCGCGACCGGCCTGCACGGCGCGGCGGACGTGATCCTCGGCGGCGCGGCGGCATCACAGGCAATCACGGACGCGTATGACCGCGGTGCGTCGGACTCGCAGGCCATGTCGGTCGGCCTGCTCTACGGCACGGCCGAGGCGCTGTTCGAGCACATCAGCCTGGATAAGCTGCGCATGTTCCACACGTCGGCGGCCGCCGGGAAGAAGACCGCGAAGACGCTGGTTAAGGATATGCTCAAGCAGAGCTTTGTGGAAGGCAGCGAGGAAGTCTGCACGGACATCGCAAACGTCATCTCCGACGCGATCGTGATGGCCGACAAGAGCGAGATCAACCAGACGATCGCTGCATATCAGGCGGGAGGCATGAGCGAGGACGAGGCAACGCGCAGGGCGTGGCTTGACTGGCTCGGCCAGACGGCGCAGGACTTTGCCGGAGGCGCGATCTCCGGCGGCGTGATGACCGGCGGCGACATGGCGCTCAACGCCGGGATGCGAAGCGCGAATTACCGCGAGACCGGCCGGCAGATCACGGCCAACGACTACGCGGACATCCTCCGCCACGCTGCAGAGGAAAGCGGCGACGAAAACCTCCGGAAGCTGGCCGGGAAGAAGCAGACAAACCGCAACACCGGCAAGCTCTACGAGGCGACACAGGAAGCAAATCTCACGCAGGCGGTCTCTGACCGTCTGGGTGCGCTCGGAACGCCAGAAAACGACGTGCAGGAGCTGACCGGCCTCGTGGTCAAGCAGATCAAGGGGCAGGAGCTGACGCGCAAGGAACAGCGGAAATTTGACGCCAGCAAGCAGGCGCAGCGCGCGGCGAGCGAGTATGCGTCCCTGTTCACGCGGGATGCAGACCGGACCACGAACGCATGGGCGCGCAGCCATATGCGTGACGCAGCCGAGCTGGAGCGCAACGCGATCTATGGCGGGGCGCGCGAGACTGGCGCAGGGCAGACGCAGAAGCATCAGGCGGAGAAGAACGCCGAGGTGCAGGTAAACGGTGAGACCGCGCAGGTGCAGGCGCTCCGATATGACCAGGAGAGCGGAAGCGTGGAGCTGTCCGTGAAGGGCAAAAACGGCGATGTGCAGCGTGTTTCCGTGAAGGACGCCAAGCTGCCGGAGGGCACGCGCCTGCTCGCCGAGAGCGCTGAAAAATACGGCGAGACCGCGCCGCAGATGTACGCCAACTACCAGAATGGGCAGGACGTGGAGCGCTACGCCAGCGCCTACGAGGTGGCATACTCTTACGGCCGTGCGGGCGTGAAAAACTACGCCGTGCTCGAGAACAGCGGCGCGGCATCGTATCTGACACCGGAGCAGCGGAAATTTGCCTACGAGACCGGCCTTGCCGCGGCACGCAGGGAATCTGACGCAAAGAGCGCGGCGGCCAAGAGCGGCGAAATTCAGGCCGGCAGCGTGACGCTGGAAGGCGGAAAGCTCGGAAACGTGACGCTCGCTGCCGTGAACACAGCCGGCCTGACGCGCAAGCAGACGGCGTCGATCGACGTGGCACGCAAGGTGGCCGAGGCGACCGGCGTGAACGTTGTGTTCTTCGAATCGCAGACCGGAGAGGACGGCAAATACCTCGGCATGAACGGCGCATACCGCGATGGCACGATCTATCTGGACGTGAACGCAGGGAAGAACAACGTGGGCATTGGCGAGACGGCTATCCTGAAGACGATGGCGCACGAGCTGACGCACTTTATCCAGCAGAACAGCGGCCAGTATGAGGCGCTGAAGGAATTTGTGGCGAACCATGTGCTTGAGAGCGGCGACAGCATCGAGCGCCTTGCCCGGCAGAAGCTCGACAACGACTCGACCGGCGAGCTGACGATGGACGGCGCGATGGACGAGGTCGTGGCCGATGCGTGCGAGATGATGCTGCGCAACACCGAGGCCGTGCAGCGGCTGGCGAACGAGAACCGCAGCCTTGCCGAGAAGATCCGCGACTGGATCGACGACTTCGTGAAGAAGCTGCGCGCTGCGTTCAAGGGAGACCGCGCGACGCACGACGAGGCGAGAGCCATGCTCGACCGCATGGTGGAGCTGCAGAAGCTCTGGGACGATGCGCTGGTGGACGCGGCGAAGGTGAAGGCTGCAAAAGAAAACACCGCCGGGGATGGCAGTGTGCAGGAGCAGGCGCGTCAAGCGTATGAAAATAAAAACTTGGCTGAGAATAGCGAAGTCTATGATTATGATTTTCTGACTTCGCTGCCGGATATGCGCATTACGAGACTTCCGGAAGTACCGATGATCAGAGACACAGGCGGGAATGTGAATTCCGCTGTTGTTATCACTGAAGGCATGAAAAATGCTCGCAGCGTTGGCGGCGAGCGCGATGGGAAAATCTATGTCCAAAATGCGTATACAGGTAGACAACTCCGCATTGACACGTCCAGCATTCGGCATGGTTTGAACGGCGGGGTAAACCGTTTGATAACGAATGCCAGACTTGGTGCTGTGATTGGTGATGTGGTTCAAAATGCGGTTCCTGTGAACGCGCTGTACAACAAGGCAAAAGACGTGATGGGCACATACGCTATGGCGGCTTATGCGAACGACAGCCGAAACCGAGAGTTTGTGGCCATTGTTACAGTTGAGCAGAGAAGTGGAAATATTTCCGGTTTGGAATCTTACGATGTCACTCATGCGGTCAGCGGGAGGCAAAAAAATAGCAGCCAGGCGGACACAAAGTCCCAGGGGGTTTACCCTATCAAGGCTGCTAAAATAAGTATAGCTGACTTTTTGAGCATTGTCAACAGTACGCATCAGAGCATATTGTCGGACGATGTTTTGCAGCATTTCAGAGAATCGAGGAACCCGAACGGAGATTATTCTGGACGGGTGAAATTCTCTGAGCGCGAGCGCGATGATGTCGTCTCGCAAGAGATCACATCGGCGAAAACGTCCATCAAGCAGGTCGCTGGCCTGTTCAAGGACAAGAACGCGAAGTTTGGCAAGACCAACATTGACGTGGGCGGCGGCCGCTTCAACCTAGTGACGGATTACCTCGCGGAGCGCGGCACGAAGAATATGGTCTTCGACCCGTATAACCGCGGCGTGGATGAGAACACAGCGACGCTGCGCTACCTGCAGAACGGCGGCCGGGCGGACACGGCAACGTGCGCAAACGTGCTCAATGTGATCCGCGAGCCGGACGCGCGCGCGAACGTGATCCTCGAAGTGGCGAAGTGCATCCGCGACAGCGGCACGGCGTATTTTACCGTGTACGAGGGTGACGGAAGCGGCGAAGGCAGACAGACATCCTCCGGCTGGCAGAACAACCGGAAGACCGCGGATTACGTCTCCGAGATCGGCCGGTATTTCGACGACGTACAGCGCAAGGGCAAGCTCATCATTGCCACGAACCCGAAACAGGATCTCCCGAAGGCGTCGTGGGAGGTTGAACCGGGGCGCGGCGTGCAGTTTTCCGAGCGCGACTATTCCTACGAGACACTGACAGCAAAGCCGGATATGCGTGTGACGAACGTGGACGACCGTGTGTCATACCGGCCGACACGCGAGGCACGCAAGGAAATCGTCGCGCGCGCGATCGCAAACGCGAAGAAAATCGGCCGGACGAACGAAAACGGCAATGCCGTGGTGCGCGTGGCAGACA
>ERZ894196.202-NODE-202-length-20096-cov-10.265556_pt1 | contig 20096 bp, 20 predicted proteins | sample MGYA00380284_ERZ894196 | MGnify/ENA primary metagenome ERZ894196 (study PRJEB32331, sample SAMN06328427) | human gut metagenome | biome: human gut microbiome; feature: stool | host: Homo sapiens | collected 2011-10-21 ...
CGCCGCGCGTGACCGCAGCGCCGCCGGCCCCACGGCGCCCGCCCGCGGGCTGATCCTGTGGGAGACGCGGTACTGACCGCCGGACGGCGCGCAAAATCGGAATTTGGGAGGATATATAGAATGTATCGAAAAGCGACGTTAAATGATTGCGAAAAGGTCTATCACTTAATCTGTAATATGGAACGCAAACAACTTCCATTTGACAGATTTTATTTGATATATCAAGAGCAAATAAACAATAGACATTATTATTGCCTTGTTTGTGAATATGACAATAATGTAATAGGCGTTTTGAACCTAAGATTTGAAGAACAATTACATCATTCAGCTTGCATTGCGGAGATTATGGAGTTTGCTGTTGATGAAGCATATAGGAAACAGGGTGTAGGAAAAGGAATGCTTGCGAACGCTTGCCAGATAGCGAAAGATTTTGGCTGTATGCAAATTGAAGTGGCTTGCAATCAACTTCGGAAAGACACGCACCGATTTTATTTAAGAGAGGGAATGCACAACTTTCATTTTAAATTCTCAAAATCGCTGAACGGGAATGACACGGAGGAGAATATTATAGGGAAATAAATTCCAGTTTTCCGAACCGCGAAAACGCCCCCGGCGTGACCTGCTGGTCGCGCCGGGGGCAGTTTTTGGATTCTCTTGCGTCGCACCGGTCGAGCGACCGGCGCGGATTTACGTCATTTCAGCCGCGCGCGCTGCGCCGCGCAGTAGGCGCGCACGTCAAATGGCTCCGGCACGCTGTCGCGCCGGAGGTAGAGCGGGTGGTGCGGGTGTCCGGCCTTCGACCGGGGGCCGAACGTCAGCCACTGCGCATGAAACTCCTCGCCGATGGCGAGCATCTGCTCGAGCGCGTCGAACAGGTACGGCCGCTTTTCGATCAGCGTGCCCCACGCGGCCCACACGGCCGGCCGGTTGCCGGGCGCGTACTGCCCGAGCACGTAGCGGAACGCTGCCATGTTCTGCTCGTGCAGCGCGCGGTTGAAGGTCGTGTCCATGGCGTTCGGGTCGGTCGCGCGCTGGGGGTAGACGTTGAACATCGTGAAGCTGTCATACCCGTTGCCGAGGGCGATGCGCTCGACGCTCTTGAGCGTGTTGTCCAGATCGCCCGGCTGCGCGGTCGACGGGTTGATGCCGATGCAGATGAGCGGGTTTTCGCCCCGCGTGCCGAGGATGTAACGGTATTCGGTGTAGTACGGCGGCACGTACAGCCAGCGCGCGGCGTCATAGTCGTCGTGCTGCGGGCAGTTCAGTGCGTCGTCAAAGGTCAGCAGTGCGCATGTCTGGCTCGCGCCCTTTGGAATGTGCATGGGTGGTCCCTCCGATCGGTACGGTCAGTCCCCGGCGGGCGGGAACGGTTTGGAATAGGCGGTCTTGGCGCTCACGCCCGGCAGGCGGCCGATGCGCCCCGCGAGCGCGGAGATCACGTCCTGCGGCGCGTCGAGCACGACGCTGATGATGCTGACGCCCTTGGCGCGGTAGGGCAGGCCCATGCGGCCGATGATGTACTGCCCCGCGTCGTGCAGCAGGGCGTTGAGCTGCGCTGTGCTCTCGCTGTTTTCCACGATGATGCCGATCAGCGCCACGCGCGTTTCCATGCGCGCTCACCTCGCTTTCGTTTTGTCTATTGTACGCGAAAACCGGCGGAAACGCAACGCGTTTCCGCCGGTTTTGCTCCGGAAGTGCCGCTTATTTGCCCTGCTTGTAAAACTGCTTGGAGTTATCGAGCACCTGGCACTCGGCGTTCGGGTAGAGCACGACCTTCTTCGGCGTGCCGTCGTCGAGGATGCGCAGGGCGTCATTCCACGTCTTGACGTACTCGGCGCCGGAGTGCTCGTCGATGTACCACGGGTCGCGCATGCCCTTGACGGTGTGCTCGGCAAACACGACGGCGTGGGCCATGTTCTTGCCCTTCGTGTAGCAGCCGGACCACATCATGCCGCCGGGGGCGGAGTGACCCCACTTGTCGTACAGGAAGTGCACGCACGGGCCGAACGGGGAGTTGGCCGCGAGCACGAACGAGCCGCCGTCCTTGAGCGAGGCAATGACCTCGGGCGTGTAGGCGCAGTTGGCCTCGGCGGGCTTGAAGTAGTTGTTGGCGATGACCACATCGCAGTCGGGCACGAACTTCGCCGCGTAGTGCTCAGCGGCGTAGGCGGCCGCGTGCTGGATCTCGGCCTCGAAGTCGCCGGCGAACAGGTTGCAGATCTGCGCGTGGCCGTTGAGGATGGCGTCGATCTTGAAGTCCAGCCCCATCATGCGAGCGGCCTGTTCGGCGTCGCTGCGCATGAGCGTGTGGGGGTTGCCCATGTTGAACTCCGTCGTCGTTGTGAAGCTGTGGTTGCGCATGATCGTGCGCAGCGAGCTCACGCCCGGCAGGATGCACTTGGCGCCGCCGCTGAAGCCGTAGTAGCTGTGGGCCATGGTCGTGCCGATGGCGATCTTGTAGTCGGCGGACATGACGTCGGCATTGATCTCGACGGGCACGTTGTTGGTCGTGTTGCCGACGAACACGTGGTTGAAGAACAGGTTGTGGTTGTGCACCTCGTAGTTTTCGACGATCTCCTCGCCGAGCTTGCGCACGAACTCCGTGCGGTACATGACGCCGTGGGTGCCGAGCGCGATGATGAACCAGATGTTCTCCTTCGGCACGCCGGCGGCGCGCAGCTCCGCGATGACGGCCTTGGCGATCGGCTCGCACGGCGTCGGGCGGGTGATGTCGTCGATGATGATGACGGCGCTTTTCTTGCCGGCGGCGCCCTCGGAGATGGGCTTGGCGCCGATGGCGGCGTGGATCTTCTCGGCGATCTGCGCCTCGGTCAGGGCCGGGGTGTCATAGCCGTGGATCTTGGAAATGTGCACGTCCCAGTTTTCCGGGAACGCGATCGGGATCGGCTGGTCGCCGTAGTTGCTGTTGGAAGGCAGGTCGAATGTCTTCATGTAGAAACCTCCTGAGGTCAGCTTTCCTCGCCGGTGTCTTGCTCGCCCAGAAACTCGCGGTACGGGCCGGTCAGCGTCAGGTGGTCGCATACGGCGGCGGCTGCGGCGGCTTCGTCGCGGTCTTTCAGGGCCTGACAGATGGCCTGGTGTCCGGCGTGCGTCAGCGCGTTTTCGTCCAGGCGCCAGGTTTTCTCGAGCACACGCTCGCGGTAGATGTCCATAAGCGAGGACAGCGTGGTGTAGATGTATTTGATGAGGGCGTTGTGTGACATGCGCATGAGCGCATTGTGAAACTGAGAGTCCAGCACGGACTGCTGGTCAAGGGGCGTGCTGATGTAATCGTAGTCCGCCAGCGCGCACACGCGCGCGATCTCTTCATCCGTCGCGTTGCGGATGATGTCCCGGCAGACGTCGGTTTCCAGCACGATGCGCAGATCCAGCACGTTTTCGAGCGTGCCGTTGCTCAGCGCGAACAGCGCGCAGATCGGCCGGTTGATCGACAGCTCCGGCGTGTTCGTGATGTACGAGCCGCTGCCCTGGATGCTCTGCACGATGCCCATGGCCTCCAGACTCTTGATCGCCTCGCGCACGCACGTGCGGCTGACGTCGAACTTCGTCGCCAGACACAGCTCCGTCGGCAGCTTGTCGCCCTTCTGGAGCTGACCGTGATTGATCTGATCGAGGACGTCGTCCACGATTTTTTTGTAGTTTGTACTGGTCTCAGGTTTCATTCTGTTACCTCGCTGAGCGATATTCACAAAAATTGCATCGATTTTTTGAACATTATGATTATTTACAAAGAAAAAGAGCAATGGTATGATGGAAATAATCAAATGTGTCAGACAAATTTGGGACCTACCAAAGGTCCTTTCCTTATTCGCCGGAAAGTTGTCTGACAATTATCGGGTGACTTATGATCTGTGTCTACATTAGCACATTCTTTTTTTTAAGTCAATGATTTGTCAGACAACTGACGCTTTATGGGACACGGAAAGAAAGAAGCCGAATCAGCGCTGAGTGAGGTGAGTCATCGAGAGAACTGGAGCAGCATTCCCCCTGTATCGCAAAAGCAGAGATTTTGGAATGAAAATGTAACTTAGAGGAGAAGAAGAAAATGTCAAACACGAGCAACGCATCAAAAAATGTCAAGCGTTTCCTGCTGCTGTTCGCGCTCGGGATCGCTTACGGTTTTATGTACGTCATGCCGTACATGAAGTCCAGCTTCTACGATCAGATGATTGCCGCCATGGGCTGCACGAATGCCCAGCTCGGCTCTCTGATGACCGCTTACTGCATCTGCTGCACCGTCTCCTATCTGCCCGGCGGCTGGATCGGAGACAAGTTCAACCCGAAGTCGGTTCTGCTGATCTCCATCTTTGGTCAGGCAGCGCTGAGCTTCCTGTTCATGTTCACGTATAAGAGCTACACCATGGCCGTCATCATCTGGCTGCTCATGGGCCTGACCGGCGGCTTTGCTTTCTGGCCGGCCATCATGAAGGGCATCCGCATGACGGGCACCGACGAAGAGCAGGGCCGTATGTACGGCATCTTCGAGGCCCTCAACGGTCTGGCTTCCCTGCTGCTGAGCTTCATCATGATCGGCGTCATGGCTGTCGTCGGCGGCAGCGACCTCATCACCGGCTTCAAGAGCGCGCTGGCATTCATGGGCGGTCTGTCCATCGTGTCCGGCATCCTGGTTGCGGTCCTGATGCCGAAAGACGCGGCTTACGGCGTGAGCGAAGAAGAAAAAGAAAATCAGAAAAAGATCACCTTCAAGGACTATGTGTCCGCCTTTAAGATCCCCGGAGTGTGGATCATGGCCATCCTGGTCTGGTGCTATGTGACCATCTCCGCCGTGGCCAGCTACCTGACGCCGTACAGCACGGGCGTGCTCGGCATGTCCGCAACGCTGGCGGCCACCATCGGCACGTTCCGCACTTACGGCTGCCGCCTGATCGGCGGCCCGCTCGGCGGCTATCTGGCCGACAAGGCGTTCAAGTCCGTTGCCAAGGAGCAGCTGCTCGGCCAGCTTGCCTGCCTGGTGACGATCGGCATCTTCCTGGTCCTGCCCGGCGGCACGAGCGGCGGTCTGCTCGTGGTTTTGCTGCTGCTGGTCGGCATCGCCATGTTCCTGTGCAAGGGCACGTACTTCTCCATCCAGCCGGAAATGGGCATCCCGACGCACATCTCCGCGACGGCCGTTGCCATCGCGACGTTTGTCGGCTACATTCCGGATATGTTCGTGCACACGATGTTCGGCAACTGGATCGACGCCTACGGCGACGCGGGCTACACGAAGATCCTCTTCTACGGCGTCGGCACGGCGGTGCTGGGCGTGATCGCAGCCGTCTGGGCCATCGCGCAGGCGAAAAAGGTTGCAAAGCGGAATGCGGCCGCTGCCAACGCAGCGTAACATTCCCCGCAAAATACAAGGAGGCATATCCATGAGCAAAATCAAGATCAATACAGCCCGCTGCAAAGGCTGCGGTTACTGCGTGAACGACTGCCCGCGCAAGGCGCTGTCGTTCTCCGGCAACATCAACGACAAGGGCTATGACACCGTTCAGGTCGACGATTCCCTGTGCGTCGCCTGCGGCACGTGCTACCGCGTGTGCCCCGACAGTGTTTTTGAAATCCTGGAATAAGAGGTAAGAACATGAGCAAACAACTTATGAAGGGCAATGAGGCCCTGGCAGAAGCGGCGCTGCGCGCCGGCTGCCGTTTTTACAGCGGCTATCCCATCACCCCGCAGACCGAGATCCTGGAGTACCTGGCCAAGCGTATGGACGAAGTGGGCGGCACGTTCGTGCAGACCGAAAGCGAGCTCGCGGGCATCAACATGCTCCTCGGCGCGGCAGCGGCCGGCGCGCGTGCGCTGACCAGCTCCGCCGGACCCGGCTTCTCCCTGAATCAGGAGGGCATCTCCTACCTTGTCGCGGCAGATCTTCCGGCTGTCATCATCAACGTCATGCGTATCGGCACCGGCCTCGGCGACATCGCCCAGGGCCAGGGCGACTACTGGCAGATGACCCGCGGCGGCGGCCACGGCGACTACCGCACCATCGTGCTGGCGCCGGCCTCCGTGCAGGAAAACTGCGACATGATGGCCACCGCCTTTGATCTGGCGGAGAAGTATCGTCACCCCGTGCTGGTCGCGTCCGACGCCGCCATCGGCCAGATGGTCGAGGGCGTGGAGCTCAAGGACTTCGTCGAGCACGACATCGACCAGTATGACTGGGCGATCCGCGGCTGCAAGGCCGGCCAGGCGCCCCGCAAGGTCCAGAACGTCTACTACACCAACCCGCAGTACCCCGCGTTCCTGCGCAGCAAGTATCAGGCGATCGAGGACAACGAGCAGCGCTGGGAGTCCTACTATGCGGAGGACGCTGACGTGGTGCTCGTGGCTTACGGCATCAGCTCCCGCATCTCGAAGGAAGCGGTGAACATGGCCCGCGCCGAGGGCTTCAAACTCGGCCTGATCCGCCCGATCACGCTCTGGCCGTACCCGGTCAAGGCGTTTGAGACCTGCAAGAACGCCAAGGCGTTCATGACGGTCGAGATCAACATCCTCGGCCAGATGGTCGACGATGTGAAGCTGGCTGTGGAAAACAAGTATCCGGTCGGCTTCTATGGCACGTTCTTTGGTCTGCCGGAACCGGAAGAGATCGTCGCGCAGGCCAAGGCCATGCTGGAAAAGGAGGGGAAATAAATGAAACTCAAAGCACCCGAAACTGTCTTTTCCTCCGCCGGCTTCTGCCCCGGCTGCGGCCACGGTCTGGCCACCCGTCTGATCGGCGAGGTCTCCGAGGAACTCGGCATTCAGGAAAAAATGCTGGCAGTCGTGGACGTTGCCTGCTGCTCGTTCAACATTGACTACTGGCGCTACGATACCATCATGGCGGCCCACGGCCGCGACATCCCGACGGCTGTCGGCGTCAAGCACATCCGCCCCGAGAACCCGGTCTTTGCTTACCTGGGCGACGGCGCTGCCTACTCCATCGGCATGGCGGAGACCATTCACGCCGCGCTGCGCAACGACAACATCTGCGTGTTCGTCGTCAACAACAGCGTCTTCGGCATGACCGGCGGCCAGATGGCCCCGACCACCCTGCCGCACCAGAAGACCGCCACGTCCCCGAAGGGCAAGGACCCCGCAAAGTACGGCACCCTGAACGTCGTCGACGTGCTCGGCAAGATGGACATTGCCTATCTGGCACGCGGTGAACTGGTCGGGCCTGCCGGCATGAACAACTGCAAAAAGCTCATCCGCAAGGCGTTCGAGCACCAGCTCAACGGCGACGGCTTCAGCCTCGTCGAGCTGCTCAGCCCCTGCCCGACCAACCTGAACATGCCGCCGGTGAAGGCCCGCGAGCATGTGCACACGGAAATGACCAAGTATTTCCCGATCGGCGAATACATTGACAAGAAGGGTGGTAATCAGGCATGATGGTAGAAATGATTTGCGCCGGATTCGGCGGCCAGGGTGTCCTGACCACCGGTCTGATCCTGGCAGAGGCCGGCATGAAGCTCGGCATGAACGTGCTGTGGTATCCGTCCTACGGCTCCGAGATGCGCGGTGGTACGGCCAACTGCACCATTAAGTTCTCCGACAAGGAGATCGCCAGCCCCTGCGCCAAGAAGATCGACATCCTCATGGCCATGAACGCGCCGGCGATCGACAAGTTCGAGAGCAGCCTGCGCCCGGGCGGCCTGCTGCTGGTCAACAGCTCGCTCGTGCACGAGCGCGAATACCGCGATGACATCCAGGTCGTCAAGGTCCCCATGACTGAGATCGCTGCGGAGTATGAGAACCCGAAGGGCGCCAACATCGTCATGATGGGCGCCATGGCCGCCAACTCCGATCTGTTCACGGAGGACGATCTGGAGCGCCTGACCAACGAGTTCTTCGAGAAGAAGGGCAAGATCAACCCGAAAAACAGCCTCTGCTTCCGCGCCGGCACGCAGATCCACTAAACCGGCGAACTCCACGGGTCTTTGCTCATTATAATTACTTAATCAGCACCCGGGGCGCTGCCCGGCAGCGCCCCGGGAAAATCCCGCTCTGGAGGTGTAAATTTTTTGAATGTCTTCGACGTCATCATTATTCTGGCATATTTTGTCGGCATGATCGTGCTCGGTCTGATCGCAAACAAAAAACAGACCGGCGTGGATGATTATTATCTGGGCGGCCGCTCGATGGGCGCCTTTAAGATCGGCGCGCTCTGGATGGCCGGCTGGATCGGCGGCTCGTCCGTCATCGGTACATCCTCAAACAGTTATTCCATGGGCATCACGGGCGTCTGGTATGTCGGCGCCATCGCCGTCGGCTGCGTGATCTTCGCGCTCGTCATGGCCAAGCCCGTCAAGCGCGCGAGCGAAGTGCTGCAGAACATCACGTTCCCGGAGCTGATCCACGCGCGCTATGACCAGAAAAACAGCACCATGGCCAGCATCACGACCATCCTCGCCATGATCGGCTACACGGCGGCGCAGTTTGTCGCCGGGGCCTCGATTCTGAACGTGCTCACGGGCTGGAACCTGGGCCTGTGCTACATTCTTGCGGCCGTGGTCATCGTGTTCTATGTCTCGACGGGCGGCCTGCTTGCCGTAACGTATACCGACATCGTGCAGATGGCGCTGCTGCTGCTGGGTGTGGTCGGGCTCGCGGTGCCGCTGGTCGGCTCGCAGCTGCACAAGATGGGCGCGAACCTCGTCACCGACCTGCCGGCGAGCTTCTTTGACCTCGGCGCCTGGGGCTGGCCGACGATCCTCGCGCTTGGCCTGTCGACCATCATGTCGTTTTTCACGAGCATGGACAGCTATACCCGCTGCATCGCGGCCAAGGATGCCAAAACCGCCCGTGCCGGCACGATCTATGCGGCCGTGCTCGTGTTCATCATCGCCGGCGCCAGCACGTTCCTCGGCATGGCCGGCAAGCTCATCCTGCCGGACCTCTCGTCGTCCAACAACGTCATTGCGGCGCTCGTGGTCGAGCTCTTCCCGCACGGGCTCAAGGGCCTCGTGCTCATCGGCGTGCTCAGCGCCATCATGTCCACGGCGGACATTTCCGTCCTGACCGGCTCGGCCAGCCTGACGAAGGATATCTACCAGCGCTACATAAACCCCAACGCGTCGGAAAAGACGCTCCTGCACGTGGGTCTCGGTGCGTCCCTGTTCGTGGGCGTGCTCGGCGCGATCTTCGGCTGGTTCACACAGGACATCATGAACATCCTGCTCATCACGTTCACCATCAACTCGGCCGGCCTGTTTCTGCCGACGATCGGCGCGTTCTTCTGGAAGAAGTCGTGCTCGGCGGGCGCGTTCGCGTCCATGCTCTCGGCGACGGTCATCGCCGTCGTCTGGTTCATCGGCGGCAAGGTCAGCGCGCTGCCGCTGTTTTCCATCGATGCGCTCTGGCCCAGCTTCGGCGTATCGGCTATTTTGTATGTCGTCATCTGCCTGACGCACCACCAGACCCCGGCGGAGCAGGAAACGGCGGAGAAATTCTATGCGGCCAAGTGAGCCGCAAAGCCCCCATCCCAAGATAGGAGTATTGTCACAATGGAGCAAATGAAGAAGATGCCCCTCGAGGGGATCCGTGTCGTGGAGCTGGCGACGGTCGTTGCCGCCCCGACCGCGTCGCGCGTGCTGTGCGCGTTCGGCGCAGAAGTCATCAAAGTCGAAACCAAGATCGGCGACGAGATGCGCCGCGCCGGTGAGTTCGAGATGGTCGTGTGCGAGGACGATAAAAACCCGCTGTTCACCATCCAGAACAGCGGCAAGCGCCTGACGAGCATCGATCTGAAAAATCCGGACGGCAAGGCCGCCTTCCTCCGTCTGCTCGAAACGGCCGACGTGTTCCTCACGAACGTCCGCCTGCCGTCGCTGGGCCGCCTGGGTCTCGATTATGAGACGCTGCACAAGGCCTACCCCGGCCTCGTGTACGCGCACTTCTCCGGCTTCGGCCCCAAGGGCCCCGATGCCGCCAAGCCCGGCTTTGACAGCACGGCATTCTGGCTGCGCAGCGGCCCGATGGCCGACTGGCAGGTGCCCGGCTCCTTCCCGTTTACCCCCACCTACGCCTTCGGCGACATGGCCACGAGCTCGGCGTTCCTGTCCGGCATCCTCATGGCCATCATCGGCAAGAAGAGCACCGGCATGGGCACGTTCGTGAGCACGTCGCTGTTTGCCAGCGGCATCTGGTGCAACGCCATCGGCGTCGTGTCGCACCAGCCGCAGTTCGGCGGCGAGCGCCCGAACGACCCCCTGCGCCCGGCCGACCCGTTCTGCCACTTCTACGAGTGCAGCGACGGCAAGTGGATCGGTGTGTTCGACAATGAGTACCGCCGCGAGCTGCCGAAGATTGCAAACCTCTTCGGCATGCCGGAGATCGCCGACGATCCCCGCGCCGCCAGCCTGGAGGCGCTGCACGAGACGGACTTCATCGTCGAGATCGTCACGCGGCTCAACGCCATCTTCAAGACCAAAACCGTCGCCGAGTGGGAAGCCTTCCTCTCGGAAAACAACGTCTCCTGCGAGCGCATGCGCACCATCCGCGACGTGAGCACCGACGAGCAGGCCATTGCCAACGGCTATATCCAGAAGGTCACCTTCAAGGACGACCTTGAGGTCATGATGCCGTGCCCGCCGATGCAGTTCACGGAATACGCCATGCGTCCCTACACGTCCGCCGGCCGCCTCGGCGCCGATACGGACAGCATTTTCCACGATCTTGGTTATACCGATCCGGAGATCGCCGCCATGAAAGCCAGCGGTGCCATTCAGTAAAGAAAAGGAGATCATACCATGAAAATCGTTCTGGCAGAAGTGCCCTATACCAAAGACAGAGACATCAGCGTCGAGAAGTCCTGCGTCCCCGAGGGCGCGGAGCTGACCATGGCCGTGTTTGACGAGCACGCCGAGAATAACGACGCGTTCTACGCCGAGATCAAGGACGCCGACATCATCATCGACGGCTACGTCCACTTCGGCAAGAAAGAGATCGACGCCATGGACCACTGCAAGGTCATCTCCTTCCAGTCCACCGGCTACAACGAGGCCGACCTCGACTACGCGAAGGAAAAGGGCATTGCCGTCTGCTCCATCCTCGACTACTGCACGCAGGAGACCGCCGAGAGTGCCATGGCCCTCATGCTCAACCTCCAGCGCGGCATCCGCCAGTATGACCGCAGCGTCCAGCAGGATCACGTCTGGGATTACCAGGTCGTGCCGGGGCTCAAGCGCATCGCCGGTCAGGTCATGGGCATCGCCGGCCTCGGCCGCATCGGCCAGTCCGTCGCCCGCAAGGCGCAGGCGTTCGACATGGAAGTCATCGCCTACGACCCGTTCCTGCCGCCCGCCATTGCCGAGAACCTCGGCGTCAAGCTCGTCGATTTCGACACCCTGCTGGCCGAGTCCGACGTGCTGAGCCTGCACATGAACCTCACCGAGGAGAACTACCACATGTTCAACAAGGAAGCGTTCATGAAGTGCAAGAAGCACCCCATCATCGTCAACGAAGGCCGCGGTCCGCTGATCTGCGATGACGACCTCGTCTGGGCGCTCGACAACGGCTACATCCGCGGCGCCGCGCTCGACATGGTCGAGAGCGAGGACCCGGACCTGAGCACCTGCCCGCTCGTCGGCCGCGACGACGTGCTGCTCACCCCGCACAGCGGCTACTACTCCGACACGTCCAACTACCTCGTCGCGAAGCTGTCCATGGATAACGCCCTGTACTACGTCAACGGCGAGTACGACAAGGTCAAGTCCATCCGCAACGGCGTCAACGCCTGAGCCATTTTCCTGCTTGCTTCCGCTGGGCTGCCAATTTTCAATTTCTCTTTTTCCACCCTTCTTTCTGTTCTGTTTTGCGATTTTATCGGACAAATCTTCTCTCCTGCCAGCCGTCCAGTGGATTTCCAATATTCCCGTGTTCGCGTCCGGTCTCCGGCGCGGGCACGGGCCTGAAAACCGGCACGCGCCGGGCGCTGCGACAGGTGTCCGGTGCTTTTTTGCGGTTGACAGTTCCGCGTAAGCACAGTAAAATCAAAAGAGCGGGCGGGGTCCGCCAGAGAAAGAGAACGTTTTTTGATCGCGGAGGTATTTCCAATGGAACCTGCAAAAGTATATTTTTCCGATCTGCGCACGGATGAGGTCAGCACGCTTGAGAAGCTGCACCGGCTCATGAAGGCGGCCGGCTTCGAGCAGATCGACTTCAAGGACAAGTATGTTGCCATCAAGCTCCACTTCGGCGAACCCGGCAATCTGGCCTATCTGCGCCCGAACTGGGCGCGCGTCGTGTGCGACTACGTGCGCGAGCTCGGCGGCAAGCCGTTTCTTACCGACTGCAACACGCTCTATGTCGGCGGCCGCGCCAACGCGCTCGACCATCTTGACAGCGCAATGCGCAACGGCTATACGCCCATGACCACCGGCGCGCAGTGCATCATCGCCGACGGGCTCAAGGGGGACGATTACGACCTCGTGCCCATCCGCGGCGGCAAATATCTGCGCGCGGCAAAGATCGGCCGCGCCATCATGGACGCGGATATCTTCATCTCCCTCACGCACGCCAAGGGCCACGTGTCCGCGGGCTTCGGCGGCGCGCTCAAGAACATTGGCATGGGCTGCGGCTCGCGCGCCGGCAAGGAGGAGATGCACAGCTCCGGCAAGCCCGTCGTCGATACGGATAAGTGCATCGGCTGCGGCAAGTGCGTGGAAAACTGCGCGCACAACGGCCCGCACATCGAAAACGGCAAGTGTACCATTCTGAAATATAAGTGCACCGGCTGCGGCCGCTGCATCAACGTCTGCCCGATGCACGCCATCCATGCGGACTATGCGATCGCAAACGAGCTGCTCAACTGCAAGATCGCCGAGTACGCCAAAGCTGTCGTCGACGGCCGCCCGTCGTTCCACATCGCGCTTGCGGTGGATGTGTCGCCCTGCTGCGACTGCCACAATTTCAGCGACGTGCCGATCGTGCCGAATGTGGGCATGTTCGCGTCCTTCGACCCTGTGGCGCTCGACACCGCCTGCGCCGACATGATCAACGCCCAGCCGGTCAACCCGAACAGCGTCATCGCGCACGAGCATGACCATCCGCACGACCACTTCACGGCCGCGCACCCGGACACCGACTGGCGCGCCGCCGTCGAGCACGGCGAGGCCATCGGCCTTGGCACGACGCACTACAAGCTCATCGAGGTCTGATCGGAAATAACGCAAAGGCTCCCCCGGAATTCCGGGGGAGCCTTTTTGTCATATGTATTCTCTTTGGGTGATCCGTTTTATGATCGCCCGAGCCAGAAGTCCGGCGACGCCTATCTTTTTTGCAACATGCTTCTTGCCGTGCAGATAGAGTGCCTTGACCTCGATGCCCGCTATATCCTCCGCGGTGAGCGGATCATCGCCGAGAACGACGAAATCGGCAATCATACCGGGTGCAAGAGTGCCGCGTTTATTCTCCTCATGGCTCATATACGCGGGATTTGCCGTTATCATGCGCAGCGCGTCGAGACGCGATATGCGCTCGTCCGGATTGGGATGATTTACGGAGCACGCCATACCGTACAGGGGCTTTGGACGCGTGCACGGTCCGTCGGAGCCGTCGCCTACGACAAGTCCGAGGCGGTGCATCGTTCCCAGCGCGTTTAGTCTGTCAGTGCGCTCTCTGCCGAGCACCGAGCACAGATACTCGTCCGGCTCCTGCTTCCAATATATAAACGGCGACTGCGCGGCTATGCACAGCTTTATCTTTGCCGCGCGCTTTAGCTGCTCCTCGCTTGCAAGGCAGACATGGATCATCACATGGCGCGCATCGTCCCACGGCTTATCGGCATAAGCCGCCTCATATGCCGTTATGCACTGCTCCACCGCCGCATCGCCTATGGCGTGCATGGTTATCTGCCAGCCCTCGCGGTTTGCGCCGATGGCGAACTCGTTCACGCGCTCCTGCGGATAATTCAAAACGCCGTAGTTGTTCGGATCGTTCGCGTACGGCTCCTTGAGCGCCGCGTCCTCTGAGCCGAAGCAGCCGTCGAGGGCAAGCTTGAAGCAGCCGCCGACGCGCTTGAAGCCGTGCTTTTTCACGGCCTTGAGGTCCATGGTCTGGAAGAATATGCGGAACGCCTGCGGCAGGCCGGGCGCGAGTATTTTGATCATGTCTATATCCAGATCGTTTGCAAAGCCCACGCCCTCAACGGTGTGCACGAGCCCGATGCCGACCGACGCAAGGTACTCCGCGCCTCCGGAGAGACCGCGTATAATATCCATCGTGGGGATATACGCCGTCGCCTCGTTCACGCCGTTATAAAACGCCGACTGGTACAGCCATCCGGTCTCGGTATTGCAGCCGGGATCGGATTTCACCTTATCCGACAGCAGTGCTAGCATTGCGCTGTTGCACACGGCAGCATGACCGTCGTACTTCATGACCATGAGCGGACGCTCCGTCCAGTCGTCAAGATCGCACTTTTCGGGCAGCCGATGCTCGGCAACGGTGTTCGCGGTGCAGCCGTAGCCCATGAGCACCTTGTTTTTCCGGTGACTGTCGGCATAGCGTCTGACCGCCGCCTTTGCTTCGGCAAAATTTTTGACATCCATGAGATAGAATGTGTTCTCGAAAACGCACAGCGAGCCGAAATGCATATGCGTGTCGCCGAACGCGGGCGTTACCGTCGCGCCGCCGAGATCGACCCGTTTTGCCTTGCCGTAGCGCGGAGGGATGCTGCTTTCATCGCCGAGCCACACGATGTGACCGCCCTTTACCGCCATCGCGGTGTAAATGCGGTTTTCCTTTTCGCAGGAGATGAATCTGGCGTTCGTATAAAGCTCCATAACCTCATTCCTTTCACTTCTAAAATGGGCTCCATGTAGACATGGAGCACTACAGCCTGTTTAAAGATCCAAGCTGTTTAGGAAAGACAAGTGTACAGCGGGGGAGCGCGAGGGGGGGTAAGCCCCCGCTCGCAATTGGATCATAGCCAAAAACGACTGAAAAACTGATTTATCAGTTTTATCAGGCTTTTTGACGAGCGCAGCGAGCTCCGAATCCATGGCACCGATCACGCCGATCCGGCCATAAGCCAAGAGAAACGCTCCTTTTCGGCAGCGCGGCCGCGCCGCACTGCGGTTTTTTCGTCTACCTTAATCCTTCTGCCCGCCGGTGTCAAGCCGCCGCTATGAAATTTATGAGTTGCTCATAAATTTGCGGATATCTTGTTTTTCCCATGCGGTTTGCTATCCTAAAGACAAGCTCAAAAACCACAAGGAGGAACGCATCATGCTCAACGAAAACGTCAAAAAACTGCTCAAGGAAAACATGTGGGACCTGGCCACCTGCGCCGACGGTGTGCCGAATGTGGTGCCGGTCGCGTTCAAGGATGTGACGGATGACGGCAAGCTCGTCGTCGGTGACGTGTTCCTGGACACGACGCTGCGCAACCTCGCCGCGAATGACGGCCGCATCGCCGTGTCCGTGTACGACGCCAAGACGTTCGATGGCTACCAGATCCGGGGCGCGGCCGAGCACGTCACGGATGGGCCGGTCGTGTCCACGTTCAAGACCATGGTCGAGCAGATGTTCCAGGGCGCGGCCACGGCGAAGGGCGCGCTGGTTATCACGCCGGAGACCGTGATCGTCACGACGCCCGGCGCGGAGAACAAGAAAGTTCTGTAACCGCAATTTTCACCACTTTGTGATCGCTTTCTCTTTTTGCCCGGAGGCGGGCGCGGGCCGTATGGGTCCAGCGCCCGCCTTTTGCACATGCTTGAAAAGCTTGAAACTTTTCTGCGTCTGATATACAATACAGCATGATAATACCAGCCGTGGAAAATCACGGTGCGTAAGAAAGAAGGAGAACGCCGGGCTATGCTTCAAGTTGCAGTGTGTGATGATGAAGTCTGGTGTCTTGACCGGACGGTGCAGATCCTGCGGGGAGCGCTGGGGGAGATACCTTATAATATACAGACGTTTCAAAGCGCGGATGCCGTGCTGATCGCGCTCGAGGAGAAATGCTATCATCCGGATATTGCCGTGCTGGATATCCGCATGGCGGACGTGGACGGCATTGCACTCGCCAAGGAGGTCAACCGTCTCGCGCCCGCCTGCCGCGTGATCTTCCTGTCGAGCTACGCGGGCTATCTCATGGACGCATATGAGGCCGAGCACATCTATTACGTGCTCAAGTCGGACGAGGCGGCACGCCTGCCGGTCGCTCTGCACAAGGCGCTGGGCGCGCTCTCGACCGAGAAAACGCTCACGCTCCGGCGCGGCGGCAGCTATCAGCGCGTCGGGCTCGACACGGTGCTGTGCCTGGAGCGGTCGCTGCACAAAACCATTGTGCACACGACCGACGGCACGCTGGAAACGACGCAATCGCCGCAGGCGCTGCTGGAGAGCGGACACGCCGAGGCGGATTTCATCCGCTGCCACCAGAGCTACTGGGTCAACTGCCGGGCGATCGTCGGCATGGAGCACGAGACCTTCTGCCTGAGCGACGGCACGCGCGTGCCCATCAGCCGTTCGTATCGCAAGAATGCGCGCGAGGCGTTTTTCCGGCTGCTGGCCGGCCGGAGCGCGCAGATGGATGCGCAGCTTGACGGTGATCTTGCTGCGGAGGGCGCGTGCAATGGCGTATAACGGTTATTTGGCGGACCTGTTTTTCAATGCCTGCGCGATCGCTCTGTGGGCGGCCTTTTTGTGGCGCGTGCTCGACGGGCCGCGCTTTTCGACCTGGCTGACGGCGCTGCTTGCCGCGGCCATCGGTGCGGTGTACATGGCCTCGACGCTGCTGCTCACCAATGTGGGACAGGTGCGCGCGCTGATGTTCCCGGTGTGTTCGCTGGCGATGGCGTTTTTGCTCTTTCGCGGCACGCCGGGGCGAAAGCTGCTTGCGGTTGCTGCGGAGTTGGCCAGTTCCCTACTGCTGGAGCTGATGTTCACACCGCTGATGATCGACCTGGTGCCGAGCGATAAGCTGTCGGTCTGGGCCGACCCGCGCTCGCTGATCTACGGCGTGGCGTTTTTGCCGGTACTGGCGTTGGGGCTGGGGCTGCTCAGTCTGCTGTTCACGCGCTCGAAAAACAACCTCTCCGGCAAGCAGCTGCTGATTTTTTCGGCGTTTCCAATCACGCAGATGGTCTGCGAGACCTCACTCGTGACGCTGATGTTCACACCGCCGCACTTCGAGTATATCCCCATGCAGCTGATCGTGTCGGCGCTGTTTCTGGTCACGGACATTCTGCTCTACCGCACCATGGTGCACACTGAGCAGCGTGTGCAGCTCGAGGTGGAAAACCAGCTGCTCGAAAAGCAGCTTGATGCGCAGCTCGCGCATTACAGCGACCTGACCGCGCAGTATGAGCAGATCCGCGCCATGCGGCACGACATTTCCCATCATCTGAACACCATCAACGCCCTCCTGCAGGCGGGCAATCTGAAAGCGGCCTCAGAATATTCCGAGCAGCTGCTGCCGATGCAGACGTATATCTCCCGGCTCGGCAAGTGTCAGAACCCGGTCGTGGACGCATTCCTATACAGCCGCATACAGGATGCGGAGCACCGGGGCGTGCCAGTGCAGGCGGACGTGTCGCTGCCGGTGGAGCTGCCGGTGTCCAACACGGACCTGATCGTCGCGTTCGGCAACATGCTCGATAACGCCCTGGAGGCCTGCGAGGGCGTGCCCGGCGCGCAGATCCGCTTGCAGGCGTATCTCGCGAAGGGGTACCTCGTCATTCACGAGCGCAACCCGGTGCGCGGTGAGCCTGCAGCGGCAAAGCCGCGGCGCATTCCGGAGCTGGAGCGCGGCGTGGGCTTTCGCGTGCTGAGCGGCCTGGCGCAGAAGTATGACGGCAGCTTCCGGCACGAACTGGAGCCGGGCGGTGACTACGCCGTCACGCTCATGCTCAAGGCTGCACCCGGCCCAGTCGTAAATCCAGAAAAAATAGCAGAGAGGAGCTAATTTTATATGCGTATTGCGATCCCTTATGAAAACGGAAACATTTTTCAGCACTTTGGCCGCTCGGAGGCGTTTAAGTTTTATGACGTCGACGGCGGCGCTGTCACGGCGGCGGCCGTCGTGTCCACGAACGGCAGCGGCCATGGCGCGCTGGCGGGTTTCCTCGTGGCGCATCACGCCGATGCGGTCATTTGCGGCGGCATTGGCGGCGGTGCGCAGTCGGCGCTCACGGAGGCCGGCATCCGGTTTTACGGAGGCGTGAGCGGCAGCGCGGACGCGGCGGTGCAGGCGCTGCTCAACGGTACGCTCGGTTATGACCCCGAGGCGCGCTGCGATCATCACGACCACGCGCACAGCGCGAGTCACGTCTGCGGCGACCACAGCTGCCACGGCTGATAACAACAGCGGCATAAGAAAACGGCTCCGGAAAGCGGGTGCAACTTAGGGATTTTGTAATCCCCTAAAAATGGCATAGTCGTAATATGCGGCTATGCCGTTTTTCTGCCCATTTAGGGCTACGGCGGCGCAAATTCACCGATGCAATTCCATACGATTCGTAGTCGCTGAACCTTTCTGCCGCCAACCTGTGCGGGCTGAAACACCTCGACCCGTTCTACAAACTCTCGGACGATCTCCGCACTCAGCTCCCGTATGTCTGTATGCTTACGCACAAGGGCAACAAAGCTGTTTACATTCACACGGATCTCCTGCTGGGCGGCAATGCTGCTGCGAAGATCTGAAATGCGTCTCTCCAGTGCTTTCTGCTCCACTTCATAGCTTTCGGACATCTTGGAAAAACGCTCGTCAGATATCTTTCCCTCGACATTATCCTCGTAGAGCCGCCGGATGATGGTATCGAGCTTTTGTACCCGTGTCTGCGCCCGTTCCAGTTCCCGCTTCTCATCTCGGAGCGCTTTTTCGGTTTCCGCTTTGGATAGTTTGGTGACCGTCTCCACGAACTCGTCCTCGTGCTCACGCACATAAGTGGTCATGCTGCGGATGCCCTCCAGCAGGAACTCTTCAATGACGGAATTGCGTATCTGGTGCGAGGTGCATTTTTCTTTGCCCTTTTTGCGGTAAGTGGCGCATACCATGTACTCCTGTCCGGGGCTGAATCCTGTGGAGCGCACCTGATACAGCTTTGCTCCGCAGTCAGCGCAGAATGCCATGCCTGAAAGCATCGGCATTTCGCCCATTGGTGTGCGTCTGCGCCTGCCGTCGCGGATGCGCTGCACGATGTCATAGGTCTCACGGTCAACGATGGCTTCATGCGTGTTCTCAAAAATCTGCCATTCGGAAGGGCTGTGGTGCAGCTGCTTTTTTGCTTGTAGGACTTGCGGTAGGTCTTGAAGTTGACCGTGTGTCCAAGATACTCCGGGCGGGAGAGCATATGTGAAATCGTACTGCCGCGCCATGTGTAATCGTTATCCCCATCCCTGTTGTCGGGAACGGATCGGCCGCTGGCTTTTGCATATGCTGTCGGGTTAAGGATATTCCGCCGTGTAATCTCATTTGCAATTTCCGATACGCCATAGCCCTGTACGCACAGCCGGAATATGTCTCGGACTACTTCGGCGGCTTGTTCGTCCACGAGCCAGTGCGTTTTGTCTTCCGGGTCCTTCACATATCCATATGGCGGGTTCGTGCTGAGCGGCTTGCCGGACTGTCCCTTTGCTTTGAAAACGGCGCATATCTTACGACTGGTATCCTTGGCGTAAAATTCATTAAAGATATTGATAAACGGGGTCATGTCGTTTTCAGCCTGGTTTGCACTATCTACGCCGTTGTTAATGGCAATGAAGCGAATATCGGCATTGAGGAAAATCATCTCCGTATACATACCGACTTTCAATATGAATATGTGAGGTAACAGCCTATGCCGCGGCAATGGAGGATTTGCGCAACTGCTTTGAGCTGAATAAGCAGACGATGATCAAGATGTTCGATGCGATGGCGAAGGCAGAGCACGGCTACAAGCAGGCGTATACAGATACTGTATGTGGCAGGTGCAAAGCGCATCCATGTATGACAAGGCAGAGATCAGTGTGCTCACCTATGAACAGTTTTTAGAGCAGGCATAAGTGGCCTGCATCCGGATATACCCGTTTTACGGTTATATATACCTCTTCCCCGTGACCATCACGCTGACCGAGGCCGCCACCGACAGTGCGCCTGAGAGCT
>ERZ894196.228-NODE-228-length-18682-cov-7.085414_pt1 | contig 18682 bp, 18 predicted proteins | sample MGYA00380284_ERZ894196 | MGnify/ENA primary metagenome ERZ894196 (study PRJEB32331, sample SAMN06328427) | human gut metagenome | biome: human gut microbiome; feature: stool | host: Homo sapiens | collected 2011-10-21 ...
GCTCACGCGCGCGGCCTCCGCCGTGAAGGCGGCGGGCGGCAACGCCCTCGTGCTGCAGATGAAGGCCCCCGGCGGCACGCTGAGCTGGAAGTCCGGCGTCTCGGACGCCGCGGCCTACGGCGTCAACGGCACGGCCGAGCTTGCCGACGCGATCCGGACCGTCAAGGGGCAGAACATCTACCTCGTCGCCGTCGTGAGCACGTGCGTCGACACGCTCATGGCCGAGCGCTACGCCGCCACCGCGCTGCAGACCGCGTCCGGCAGTGCGTATACCGACGGCTCCGGCGGCTGGGTCGACCCGTACAGCACGTTCATCCGCACGTACCTCGTCAGCCTCTGCAAGGAGCTGCACGACCTGGGCTTTGACGAGGTTGCGTTCTCGTACCTGCAGCAGCCGCTCGCGGCCACGGAGCTGAAATATGCGTCCCAGAGCGGCACACCCTCGCGCACGGACGCGGTGGTGTCGCTGGCAAAGTATCTGCGCGCGAACCTGACCGCCACGGGCCTGCGCGTGAGCGCCATCGTGAGCGCGGACTCCATTCTGCAGGACAAGGCCGCGCAGTCCGGGCAGGACATGACGGTGTTCCCGAAGCTGTTTGACCGCGTGTGCGTGTTCGCCACGACCGACAACGTCTCCACGCTCCAGAGCGCCATCGCGGCCGACAGCAGCTTTGACGCGGCGACGCGCTTCGTGCCGTTTCTCGCCCAGGCGCCGGAATCGGGCAGCTATGTCACCACCGGCTGAGCGCCGATCCATATAAGAAAAGCCGACCGGCGTGACCATCTGGTCACGCCGGTCTTTTCTCTGCCACGGCAAAGCATCTCTTTGCGCCGGATCAGAAAGCGCGGTTTTATCAGCCGGCAGTCTTCTTTGTGACGACCGGTTTCCCTTCCGCATCCAGCAGCGGCGTCAATCCACCCGCATATCCGCTTGCGATAAACAGATAATTTACACCTGTCTCTTTATCTACATAGATCGTTTTTGCGCTCGCGAGTCCGCCTTCCTCATATACGATCTCAAACCGTTTCTCTTTCTTCATTTCGCCTGACCTCCGAATTGCGATTCTGCATCCCGTCTGGTCTTATCTTACCACGCATCCATACGCAGTACAACAGCAGCCGCAGCGGTCAGGACGCTGCGGCTGCTTTCTGTTTTCTGCCCCGCTTCCCGGCGGGGTTTTGCCGGCCTCTTCATCATTTCAGGAACATCATCCACTTGTCTCAACATATACCGCCTGCTCCAGTGAAATGATGTTGCGCAGATAAGTCATGAGCGTCTCATCCATGGATACCCCTCCTGTTGATTTACCTGATATAAGGACAACCTTTCATATGGTAAATATCAACAGGTAATTCCTTTGGTACACTAACCGGGAATAAGGGGTGTGCAGATGGACGACTATAAAAGCATCGTGTCCTATCAGACACAGGATCACGGATACATCAGAATCAAGCTCCGGCAGCTGCTCGATGAGCGGCAGGTCACGCGCAACAAACTGCGCACACTGACCGGTGTGAAATACGACGTCACCAACCGCTACTATCAGGCGGAGCGCGTGCAAATGGTGGACCTCGATTTCCTCGCAAAGGTCTGCTGTGTGTTCGGCTGCGAGATCAGCGATCTTCTGGAATACTGCCCGCAGCCGGAAACCCGTCCGGAAAACGAATAACCAAAAATCAGCCGGGAACCGATCGGTTCCCGGCTGATTGGCATATTGACGCGCTTTACTGCTTCGGCTGCCGGACGGCAAATACGTGCATCGCCATGCCGAGACCCGTCACGCCGCAGAACACGCGGTGCATGACGCGCGCCTGCTTCGGGCCGATTTTCTTGGCCGCGGCGTGCGTGTAGTTCAGGCCGAGGATGCCTGAGCCGATGACCGACCCGCTGACAACGGCGGGCACATCCGCCTTGCCCGTCGTGAACGCCTGCACCGTGTGCACGCCCGCGCCGAGGCACAGCAGCCCCGCGCCCGCGCCGTGGATGAGCATGCGCAGCTTGTAGTGTGCCTTGCCCCACTTCGTGTGCTTGAGCACGGCCTCCGCGCCGTCGACAGCGTAGCCCGCCACGCCGATCCACGGCCAGATCTTCTGGTACTTGCCGAGAGTATTCCTAATTTTGCAGTCACATTTTTTCATCGTCGCATGCCTCCTGAGCATTCATTTTTGGTTCTATCTGCAGCCCGACGCACAGCCGGGACAGGGCTTCGGGATCGTTTTCCACCTCGCGCGTGACGAGCACGACGAGCTGCGCGTCCGTGCAATCACTCACCGCCGCCAGGCAGGCGAGCAGCCGCAGCGTCGCCGCGGCGTACTGCACGGGAAAAACCACATCGCGGTCGTCGAGCGCGTCCATGCCGTGCCGCCAGACGATTGCCTGCGCGAGGCACGTCTGCTGCACGGCCGTCATTCTGGGCGGCGGGCAGGCAGGAAGCGCCGCCACGCGCCGGAGTAGCTCCGGCCAGCGGGCATCGAGCGGCTCCGGCGACGCGAACGCCGCCGCCAGCGCCGCCGGCGCCATGGGCTCGGCTGCCACATCCGCCGGCACCGCCGGCACCTTCCCGGCGGCCAGCGCCGCGATGCGGTGCCGGTCAAGCAGGCGCTGCGCCGCACGGGCAAAATCGAGCGCCGCCGCGAGGTTCTCCTCCGCCGTATGCCCCGGCCGCACCAGCAGCGCGAACACCCGGTCGCGCACCGCCGTGACGGCGGCGGTCAGCCGCCGCTCCCGCGCTCCGGGCACATAACCGTCGTCCGGCAGCGGGGCGGAGACAAAGCGCAGGGGCGCCGTGCGCGCCAGCAGCCGCCGTGCGGCCTCCGGGCACGCGGGCGAAAGTCCGCGCTCCACCCGGTCGCACAGCAGCACCTCCCAGCGCGGGAAGTCCCGGCACGTGCGGCACAGGCTCTGTTCGCCGAGTGTGCGCTGCAGCTCGCACAGACCGTCGGCACACAAAAACGGGCAGCGCCCGTCCGTCTGTGCAAAGTACGTGTCGCCCTCGCTGTCCACGCGCAGCACGCGCCGCAGCTTTGCCGCCAGCGGATGCTGCAGGCGCAGGTAGGCGTCCTGCGCGTCCGGATCGACGACGATCTCCCACGCGGCGCAGCACGTCTGCGGGCACGCCCCGGCAAGGCACCGGAACGCGGCGTAGTCATCGGGTCGGGTCTGGTACATGGCAGCCTCCTCGCGCATTTTTGTCTATTGTAACACATCGCACGCCGCAGGAAAAGGGACGTTTCCACACTCCGTGCGCAAAAAACAGACGGACACCGAAATGTCCGTCTGTCTGTTGCTGTTATGACCGGCCGGCAGCTTACTGCTTGACCAGATCCATGAGGTTGATGATGCCGCGCGGGCAGATCTCGGCGCAATGGCCGCAGCCGACGCACTTGTCGTAGTCGATCGTGGACACGAAGTTCTCGATCTTGATGGCTTCCGCCGGGCACTCGCGCTGGCACTTCATGCAGCCGATGCAGCCGACGTCGCAGATCTTGCGCGTGACGGCGCCCTTGTCCTGATTGCGGCAGCCGACAAGCACTGCCTGCTTATACGGCACCTTCTCAATGATCTTCTTCGGGCAGGCCTCGGCGCAGGCCATGCAGCCGACGCACTTGTCGCGGTCGACCTTGGCAACACCGTTGACGATGTGCATGGCGCCGAACTTACAGGCCTTGGCGCAGTTGCCGAGACCGATGCAGGCGAAGCGGCACTCCTTGTTGCTCTTGCCGCCGAACAGCATGGCAGCCTGGCAATCCTGGGGCCCTTTGTAGTTGAAGCGCTTGACGGCGACGCCCTCCGCGCCGGAGCACGGCACGAACGCGACCATCTTCTCCTCCGCGCCGGCGGAGACGCCCATGATCGCAGCGATCTTGTCGGCAGCTTCCTGGCCGCCGGCGACGCAGCAGTTGACCGGAGCCTGACCCGCCGCGACCGCAGCGGCATAACCGTCGCAGCCGGGGTAGCCGCAGCCGCCGCAGTTGGCGCCGGCGAGACACTCACGCACGGCTTCCTGCTTGGGGTCAACTTCCACATGGAAGATCTTGGCGGCGAACGCCAGCAGTGCGCCGAACACGGCGCCCATGATGCCGAGGACGGCGATCCCTTCGAGAATCAAAGTAAAATCCATATTTCAGCCCTCCTTAGCCGATCTTCATGCCGGAGAAGCCCATGAAAGCCAGGGCCAGCAGACCGGCGGAGACGAGGCAGATCGGGAAGCCCTCAAAGCTCTCCGGATAGTCGGCAAACTCGAGCTTCTCACGCACGCTTGCGAACAGGCAGATGGCGAGCATGAAGCCGAGACCGCCGAACACACCGTAGACCACGCTCTGCAGGAAGCCGAAGCTGTACTGCGTGTTGAGCAGCACAACGCCGAGCACGGCGCAGTTGGTGGTGATCAGGGGCAGGTAGATGCCGAGCGCGGAGTACAGGGACGGGATGGACTTTTTGAGGAACATCTCGATGAACTGCACGAGCGCGGCGATGACGAGGATGTAAGCGATCGTCTGCAGGAAGCCCAGGCCGAGCTTGACGAGCAGGCAGTTGACGAGCCAGCAGATGGCGGACGCCAGGCCCATAACGAACGTGACGGCGAGGCCCATGCCGGCGGCGGTGTCGATCTTGCTCGAGCAGCCGAGGAACGGGCAGCAGCCGAGGAACTGCGAGAAGATGAAGTTATTCGTCAGCACGGCGCTGAGGATGATGGCAAAAATACTGGTCGTAGAACTCATGTTATGCCGCCTCCTTTTCCTGCGCTGCGAGCGCTTTTTCTTTGGCTTCCTTCTTCTCGGCGGACTTGCGCAGCGCGTACTGCATGAGCGCGATCAGGCAGCCGAGGGTGATAAAGCCGCCGATCGGGAGCGTGAGCACGAGCGCGCCGTACTCGGACGGGAAGACCTGAATGCCGTTGCCGGTGCCGATGACACCGTCGATGGTGTTGATGATGCCGGTGCCGAACGAGCCCTTGCCGAGCAGCTCACGGATGACGCACATGGCGATGAGCACGAGCGTGTAGCCGAGGCCCTGGAAGATGCCGTCGAAGAACGACGGGCCGACGGGGTTTTTCTGGCAGAACGCTTCGGCGCGGCCGATGATGATGCAGTTGACGACGATCAGCGGGATGAACACGCCCAGAGACGCGCTCAGTGCGGGGACGTAAGCCTGCAGCAGCAGGTCAACGATGGTGACGAAGCCCGCGATGACCAGCACGAAGATGGCCAGACGGATATCGTTCGGAATGACTTTGCGGATGAGGGAAATGACCACATTGCAGCAGGTCAGAATGACGAGCACGGACAGGCCCATGCCGATGCCGTTGAAGAGGCTGGTCGTGATGGCCATGGTGGCGCACATGCCGATGAGCTGCACGAGGACCGGGTTATTGGTAATGAGGCCTTCCTTGAACTGTTGTTTGATATTCATGTTTCAGCCCTCCTTAACCCAGCGACTTGGCCGCGTTGATGACGGTCTGCACTTCGGTAACGACGGCGCGGGACGTGATCGTCGCGCCGGAGATGGCGGTGATGTCGCCGCCGTCTTTGGCAAGCTTCATACCGTCGCCCTGGCCGACGAGGTTGTCGCGCCAGGCGCCTTCGTTCGTGTCCGCCGCCTTGGCGCCGAGGCCGGAGGTCTCGGAGTGCTTGGTGACGTACACGCCGGTGCAGTTATAATCATCGTCCAGGCCGACGACCATGGTGATCATGCCCTGCGCGCCGGAGAACGTGGCCTCGGCGACGTAGCCGGCCTGCTGGCCGCCGGCAGTGGCGGTGCTGAGCTTGGTGATGGTGCCGTCGTTCTCAAAACCGGTCTGCTCGGTGTATTCGTCGGCCGCGAGGACGTTGGCATATGCTTTCTTGGTCGTCTCGGCCGCGCGCATTTCGATGGTGCCCTTCGTCAGCTCATTGACGAGACCGAGAGCCAGTGCCATGATGGCGGACACGGCAAAGAGCACGAGCGCGAGCTTGATGATCTGGCCGCCGCCGGATTTCTTTTCAGTCTTTTCAGCCATTTGCAGCAGCCTCCTTTGCTTCTTTCTTCGCAGCCTTTGCAGCGGCCTTCTTGGCCTTGACGTCCTCACGGCTGACGCCGAACTGACGGCGCTGGGTGTGCTTGTCGAACATCCATGCGCAGCAGTTCATGATGAGGATGGCAAAGGAAACGCCCTCCGGGAAGCCGCCGAACACGCGGATGAGCACGGTCAGCGCGCCGCAGCCGACGCCGTAGATGATGCGGCCGGGAGCGGTGACGGGGCTGGTGCTGTAGTCGGTCGCCATGAAGAAGGCGCCGAGCAGCAGGCCGCCGGACAGGAGGTTGTCGAGCATCCACTGGACGTGGGTGTAGCCGCCGCCGTTTTTGCTGCCGAAGATGAGCGTCAGCAGCGCGACGGTGCCGATGAACGACACGGGGATGTGCCAGGTGATGACCTTGCGGCACAGCAGGTACACGCCGCCGATAAGCAGCGCGAGCGCGCTGACTTCGCCGAGGCAGCCGGGCATGGTGCCGAGGAACATGGACTTATAAGTAAAGTACTGCGGCAGCGCCTCGCCGGCCTTCATGTAGCTGAGCGGGGTGGCCATGGTGGTCGCGTCCGCGCCGATGACGGACGTCAGGCTGCCGGGCACGACCCAGGTGGTCATGAACAGCGCGTAGGAAGCGAGCAGGAACGCACGGCCGGCGAGCGCCGGGTTGAGGAAGTTCTTGCCGATGCCGCCGTAGAGCTGCTTGACGACCACGATGGCGAAAAACGCGCCGATGATCGGCAGCCACCACTTGCAGTTGGCCGGCAGGGTGTACGCGAGCAGGATGCCCGTGACCACGGCGGACAGGTCGCCGATGGAGTCGGGCTTTTTCATGAGCTTGCGGTAAACCCACTCAAAGAACACGCACGACACGATGGACACGGCCAGCGGGATGAGCGCCTGGGCGCCGAACTGCCACACGCCGACACACAGAGCCGGGAGCAGGGCGATGATCACATCGAGCATGATCTCGCGGGTGCCGCGCTTGGCGCGAACCTGAGGCTGATAGGCAGCGTCAAAGGTATATTCTTTTGGTGTCATTTCGTTTCAGCCTCCTTTGCAGCGGCTTCCGCGCGGGCCTTTTCTTCGGCCGCGCGGGCGGCGAAGAGGAGCTTCGCGGTCTTGAAGGTATGGGTCAGGGGCAGACGGCCCGGGCAGTTGTACGAGCAGCTGCCGCACTCGAAGCAGTCGAGGATGTGGTACTTCTGCATGTTCTCGAAGTCGCGGTTCTGGTAGTACTTATACATATACAGCGGCTCGAGCTTCATCGGGCAGACGGTCAGGCACTTGCCGCAGTGGATGCACGTCGGATTCTCGACAGAGCGGTCTTCCTTATCGGTGAAGAACAGGATACCCGCGGTACCCTTGATGTTGGGCGCCTCGAGATTCGTGGCGATCAGGCCCATCATGGGGCCGCCGAGGACGATCTTCTTCGGCTCGACGACGAAGCCGCCGCACTGCTCGACGATGTAGCTGAACGGGGTACCGAAGCGGCACTGCAGGTTGTAGGACTTATCGCCCATGGCGCTGCCGGCGACGGTGAGGACACGCTCGATGCTGGGCATGCCTTCGTAGCAGGCGCGGTAGATGGCGTAAGCCGTCTGGGTGCTGATGACGTTGCAGCCGACGCCGGACGGCAGGCCGCCGGGCTTGACCTCACGGTTCGTGATGGCCTTGATCTGCATCTTCTCGGCGCCCTGGGGGTACTTGACGTTCTCCGGCACGATCTCCACGCCGTACTGCGCGGGGTTCTTGGACAGCAGCAGGTCGATGGCGTCCTGCTTGTTCTTCTCGATGCCGTAGTAAGCCTTGTCGAGACCGGACGCGATGCGCGCCAGCTCGATGCCCTTGAGCAGCTCCTCAGGGTGGTTTTTCATGGTCAGGTGGTCGCCGTTGAGGTACGGCTCGCACTCTGCGCCGTTGATGATGAGGGTATCGACCTTGCCAAGGCCGCCGCGGATCTTGAACGCGGTCGGGAACATGGCGCCGCCGTGACCGACGATACCGGCCTCGCGGATGCGCTTGAGGATGGCTTCGGGATCCTTCAGCTGCTCGGGCGTCAGGGGCGCGAGATCCGTGCAGGGGGTGTCCTGGAAGTCATTTTCGATCACGATCGCGGGAATCATATCGCCCAGGGGGTGGGGTCTCGGCTCAATAGCGATCACCTTGCCGGAGACCGTCGCGTGAATGGGCGCGGAGACGGGTGCCGGATTGTCAGCAATCTTCTGACCCATCTTCACATAATCGCCCACCGCGACCAGCGGTTTGCAGGGTGCGCCGATATGCTGCATCATCGGGAGCACGACCTGCGGCGGAGGCGCAATGACGGTCACCGGAACGTCCGGCGCCTTCATGTAGTTGGGATGAACTCCGCCATGAAACTTAAAGGGCATTTGCATCACCTCTCTATTTTTTGACCCACATATATTAGCACACCAGCCTATTTTCGTCCACCAAAAATGGCGGAAAAACATCAAATTGTACTAATTTAAATATTAACGAACCTGCAAAAATGCTGACAAATCCAACATTTCCGGAAACTTTGCAACATTTTGTGCATATTGGCGGGATTTCTCGCTATCCGGGCACAAACCGGCGGAAAAAAATTCTGTGTTCGGGACTTAACAAGCGGGGAAAAATCCTGTAAAATAGATAGCAAATGCTCTGCCGGCGCCGCCGGCGGCAAAAGGAGGCCACGTTATGCTGACACCCTGGGCGGATACGCTCGACCGCGCGCAGCCCCTGCCGGAGTATCCCCGGCCGCAGATGGTGCGCGACAGCTACCTGAATCTCAACGGCCCGTGGAGCTACGCGATCACGACGAGCGCGAGTAAGCCCGCGCAGGCCGACGGCACGATCCTCGTGCCCTTCTCGCCCGAGAGCGAGCTGTCCGGTGTGGGACACGTCCTGCAGCCGGAAGAATACCTGTGGTATATCCGCACAGTCACGCTGCCGGACGGGTTCAACGTCGGCCGCGTGCTGCTGCACTTCGGCGCGGTCGATCAGATCGCGACCGTGTGGTGCAACGGCGTGGAGCTGACCACGCACACGGGCGGCTACCTGCCGTTCACGGTGGACATCACCGAGGTGCTGGCGAAAGAAAACACGATCCTCGTGTGCGTGCGCGACGCAACGAACCGCTCCCAGCTCCCGCGCGGCAAGCAGACGCTGCACCCGCACGGCATCTGGTACACGCCGCAGAGCGGCATCTGGCAGACGGTCTGGCTCGAGAGCGTGCCGCAGAACTATATCCATTCCCTGCGCGTGACGCCGCTGTTCGACGCGCATCAGGTGGAGATCACCGTCGAGGGCGAGGGCCAGTGCACGATCGATCTGGAGGGAAAGCGCTTCACGTTCCCGGCGGGTGTGCCGGCGCACGTGCCGGTGCAGTCATTCCGCCCCTGGTCGCCGGAGCACCCGACGCTCTACCCCTTCAGCGTGACGCTCGGAGACGACACGGTCTACAGCTACTTTGCCATGCGCAAGTGCAGCGTCGAGACGGATGCGAACGGCGTGCGCCGCCTGTTTCTCAACGGCAAGCCGTATTTTCACAACGGTCTGCTCGATCAGGGCTACTGGCCGGACGGGCTCTACACCGCGCCGAGCGACGACGCGCTCATCTATGACATCCAGCTGGCCAAGGACATGGGCTTCAACATGCTGCGCAAGCACATCAAGGTCGAGCCCGACCGCTGGTACTATCACTGCGACCGGCTGGGCATGCTCGTCTGGCAGGACATGCCCTGCGGCGGCAGGCGCTACGACCCGCTCATCGTCTCGACCCCGCTCGTGACGGGCTGGCACCTCGACGACAGCTGGTATCCCCTCTTCGGCCGCACGAACGTGACGGCGCGCAAGGCGTTTTTGAACGAGCTGCGCGACATGGTCACCACGCTCTACAACCACCCGTGCATCGCCGTGTGGGTGCCGTTCAACGAGGGCTGGGGCCAGTTTGACAGCCAGACGGCCGTGCAGGTCATCCGGTCCGTGGACAAGACCCGCACGATCGACCCGGCCAGCGGCTGGCACGATCAGGGCTTCGGCGATGTGCGCAGCCTGCACGTGTATTTCCAGAAGTACAGGTTCCGGCCCGATAAGCTCGGCCGCGCGACGCTGCTGTCGGAGTTCGGCGGCTATGTCCACCGCGTCGAGGGCCACGCCGTCGGCGGAAAGAGCGTCGGCTACAAGACGTGCGACGCCCCGCTCTCGCTCGAGTATGCGCTCCAGGCGCTCTATGACGAGCAGATCCGCCCCGCCATCGCGCAGGGGCTCAGCGCCGCGGTGTACACGCAGCTGAGCGACGTGGAGCATGAGCTCAACGGCCTCGTGACCTATGACCGCAGCGTCGTGAAGCTCCCGGTGCAGACGCTGCACAAGATCTTTTATATCGAAAACGAATAAACAAAACCGCCCGCTGCGATCGCAGCGGGCGGTTGATTTTTGCGTTTCGGGCTCGGCTCAGTACGCCACGCCCCAGTAGATCATGCACTTGGCGGGCTTGCCGCACACGGGGCACACGTCGTCAATGTGCTCCTGCTGGAACGGGATGCAGCGGCTGGACATGCCGGCCTTGTCCTTCATCTCGAGCTCGCAGGCGAGGTCGCCGCACCACATGGTCTTGATGAAGCCGCCGTTTTTCTCCTGCAGCTCCTTGGCCTCGGCCAGCGAGTGCGCGGCATAGGTGTGCTCGTCAAGGTTGCGCTTTGCCTTGTCGAACAGGCCCTGCTGCACGGTCTCGAGCAGCTCGGGGATGCGCGCCTCGAGCTCGTCGAGCGCGACGGTGATCTTCTCGCCGTTGTCGCGGCGGACGGCGACGCAGTGGCCGGCCTCGATGTCCTTCGGGCCGATCTCGACGCGCAGCGGCACGCCCTTCATCTCCCAGTTGGCAAACTTCCAGCCGGGGCTGTTGTCGCTGAAGTCGCCCTGCGCGCGCAGGCCGGCGGCCTTCAGGCGCGCGATGAGCTCCTCGGCCTTCTCGGTCACGCCGGGCTTGTGCGCCGCGATGGGCAGCACGATGACCTGGATCGGCGCGATGTGCGGCGGCAGGACAAGGCCGCTGTTGTCGCCGTGGGTCATGATCAGGCCGCCGATGACGCGCGTGGACAGGCCCCACGAGGTCTGGTGCGGATAGGCCTGCTGGTTGTTCTTGTCGGTGTAGGTGATGTCGAACGCGCGGGCAAACCCGTCGCCGAAGTAGTGGCTCGTGCCGGACTGGAGCGCCTTGTGGTCGTGCATCATGCACTCGATGGTGTAGGTGTTTTCGGCGCCGGCGAACTTCTCCTTGTCGGTCTTGTTGCCGCGGATGACGGGCATGGCCAGCTCCTGCTCGCAGGTCTCGGCATAAATTTCGAGCATCTGCAGCGTCTCCTTGCGGGCCTCGTCCTCGGTGGCGTGCAGGGTGTGGCCCTCCTGCCAGAGGAACTCACGTCCGCGCAGGAACGGACGGGTGGTCTTTTCCCAGCGCATGACGCTGCACCACTGGTTATACAGGCACGGCAGGTCGCGCCAGCTGTGCACGATGTGGCTCCAGTGCTGGCAGAAGAGCGTCTCGGACGTCGGGCGCACGCACAGGCGCTCCGGCAGCTCCTCGCTGCCGCCCATCGTGACCCACGCGCACTCGGGCGCGAAGCCCTCGACGTGGTCCTTCTCCTTCTGCAGCAGGCTCTCGGGGATCAGCATCGGCATGGCCACGTTCTGGTGACCGGTCGCCTTGAACTTGCCGTCGAGTATCTTCTGGATGTTCTCCCAGATGGCGTAGCCATACGGGCGCATGATGAACAGGCCCTTGACATCGGAATAGTCCACAAGCTCCGCCTTGATGCACACGTCGGTGAACCACTGGGCGAAGTCGACTTCCATATCGGTGATCTGCTCGACCTTCTTTTCTTTGGCCATAAGCGCAACACTCCTCTGTATGCCGCGCAGAGATCCCGCGCGGGCGTATTTCATAATGTATGGGGTAACTTATATAGTGTATAGAATCCGCCGCCGCTTGTCAAGCGCCAAGCAGCTCCTGCACCGCAAAAACACCGATCATGACGGCGATGAGAAAGTACATCACGACCGCGCCGACGGAGTGCCGCGCCGGCCGGCGGTCAAACAGCTGCCCCACACACCAGAACACGAGCAGCGCGGTGCCGATCCAGTAGACCGGGTTGAGCGCGATGGCCATGACCGTCACCTCGACGATCAGCAGTGCGAACACCGCGATCTGCCACGTGCGGATGCGCCGCGCGCGGCTGTTGCAGTAGATCTCGCGCCAGGCGTCGGAAAGCTCGCGGCGCTGGCGGCGGAAAAACGGCTCGCGCGGCTTTTTCGGCGCGGCCGCCTCGGCCGCAGTTTCGGCGGTTTCGGTCATGGTTTCGGCGGTCTCGGCTGCCGTTTCCGGTTCTGCTTCGGTGTAGGGGCGCTCTTGTTCCATGCGTTCCACTCCTTTCCGGCTTTTCGGAAAACCGGTCCTTTTTCCACAGGATACCCCGCCGCGCAGCGCCTGTCAAGAGCTGGGTCACGGCCGAAAAGTGCATTTCGGGCTTGACCGCGCACCATTCGTGCAATATAATATGTAAATTAGAGATGCTATTTCAAGATGCAATCGAACCCCTTGGAGGTGACCATCTATCAACAGACAGAGTTACATGGCGGAGATCAGCAGCCTGCTCGGCCTGATCACCGACGACAATACCCGTCAGGCGCTCATCGCGCAGATGGAGAACATGTTTGACAACGCCCCCGATGAGGAGCGCCTCATTCAGGAGATCGGCAACCCGACGAAGGTGGCCGTCGCCCTCATCCGCTACGCTGACAGCGGCAAGATCACGCCGGCCGCCGCACCCGTCGTCGCGCTCGAGCAGGTGCAGCCCAAGCGCGCGCCCCAGCCGCGCCCGCGTGCCGAGCAGTACCGCCCCATCGCGCCGCAGCCTGCTCCCCAGCCAGCCTATGCCGACCAGGCCGCCGAGGATGCCTATGACGAGCAGCCCGCCGCGCCCGTGCTCGACGGTCAGTTCTCGTTTGACGAGCAGCCCGAGGAAGGCTACTATGATGAGCAGCCCGCCGACGACGGCTACTACGACGAGCAGCCTGCCGACGACGGCTACTACGACGAGCAGGCCGCCGACGACGGCTACTACGACGAGCAGGCCGCCGACGACGGCTACTACGACGAACAGCCCGCAGACGACGGCTACTACGACGAACAGCCTGAGGGCAATTATGATGACCCGAACTACGCCACCGACGGCGAGGAAGGGTATTATGACGAGGCCTATTACGACGACGAACCGGCCTACAAGACGAACGTCTTTCTGGCGATCCTCTACACGCTCGGCGCGATCGTGGTCGGCGTGCCGGTGCTGGCCGTGCTGCTGGTGCTGGATCTGGCCGTGCTGGCCGTCGGCGCCGCGTGCGGCGCGGGCGGTGTGGGCCTGATCGCAACAGCCTTCATTGGCCTGCCCATGGTGGCGGATATGCTCATCCTGCTCGGCGGCGGCGCCGCCGTGATCGCCATCGCGCTCGTCGTGATCTGGCTGGCCATCTGGCTGTTCATCCGCATGGTCATCGGCTGGGTCCGGCTGCTCGTGCGCACGGGTAAGCGCTGGTGCAGAAAGGAGATCGCCGCATGAAAAAAGCCTGGAAAACCATCCTCATCGTCGCCCTGTGCATCCTGATCGTGGGCGAGATCGTGCTCGGCGTCGGCCTTGCGACCGGCGGCAGCCCCGACCGCATCTGGGAGGCGGCGTATGAGCACTATGACATCGGCTCGATCTTCGCGTTCATCAAGTCCTCCGGCATCGCGGACCTGCTGGCGAGCATCGGCCTGTAAGAAAAGCAAAACATGAGGCGGCGAGCTATGCTCGCCGCCTCATTTTGATCTGTTGGATCCGCAAAAAGCCTCGCAGAGTTTTCGCCCGCGGGCGCAAAGAAATTCCAATCATTTTCTCCGGCGATATGTGCGGCGGAGAAAATACTGCTCGTCTCACCGTCTCAGTTCATTTCATTTTAAAGAGCAGCACGCCGCCCGTCATCAGCGCAAGCCCCACCCACTTGCTCCAGCCGAAGGCGAGCTTTTCCGTGCCCATGATGCCGAAGGCGTCGATGGCCGCGGCCGTAGCCAGCTGCGCGATGAGGATCGTCGCCACGGCGAGCGTCGGGCCGAGTCTGCCCATGCCGAGCATGACCGTGACCGTGATGGCCAGCGCCAGCACACCGCCGAACCAGCAGTATTTCGGCGCGGCGCCCAGCGCGGCAAAGCTGCCCGTGCGCCAGAACACCAGCACCAGCAGCGACAGCACCGCCGCCACGCACTGCACGAAGGCGTTGGTCTCCATCGTGCCGATGTGCTCACCAAGGCGCGTGTTCATCACGCCCTGAATGCTCATCGCCGCCCCGGCGAGGATGCATGCGAGAAATCCACCCAAAATTCATCGGCTCCTTCCGAATAATCCTTGCACTGCCGCCCGGAATGTGTTACACTGTGTCGTGCGGGAAAACATTTGCCCGCAGCACGCGTACAAAGGAGGGCCCGCCCATGGCAGCAGGCAGCAAACCGAAATACTATCTCGTGGAGGCGAGCGTCCTGCCCGAGATCTTCGCCAAGGTGATCGAGGCCAAGGAACTGCTCGAGACCGGCCAGGTGCGCACGGTGGCGGACGCCGTGGCGCGCGTGGACATCAGCCGCAGCGCGTTTTATAAATACAAGGACTTCGTGTCCCCGTTTCAGGACATGTCGCGCGGCCATCTGGTGACGTTCAACCTCGAGCTGCTCGACCGGCAGGGCGTGCTGTCGTCCGTCCTCGCTATTTTTGCCGAAAACGGTGCAAATATACTCACCATCAACCAGAGCATCCCGACGAGCGGCGTCGCCCCGGTGACGATCACGGCTGCGACCGAGAACATGCAGACGACGATGGAGGCGTTCATGGCGGCGCTCAAGGCGGCCGACGGCATCATCCGCGTGCACCTCATGGCCGGCTGACCACGAAAAACAAAAGCATCCCCGGACCGAAATGGTCCGGGGATGCTTTTTTACCTGTTTTTCACTCGAGCAGCTGCGCGCGGCCGCCGTGCAGGCGGATCTTCCCGGCGCAAAAGCGCTTGACCGCCTCGGGCAGGAGCTTCCACTCCGCGTCGGTGAGCACGCGGCGCTTGAGCGTCATGACATCGTCGTCCTCGAGCACGGGCACGGCCTTCTGCAGCAGCACCGGGCCGACGCCGCCGGTCTCGTCCACGAGGTACGCCGTCGCCCCCGTGACCTTCAGGCCGCGGGCGAGCACCGCCTCGTGCACCGCGTCGCCGCGCAGCGTCTCGAACGCCGGGACGAGCGACGGCTGCACCGCAATGACCCTGTTGCGAAAACTCTTTGCCGTCTCGCGGCCGACGCCGGGATAAAACCCCGCGTTGATCACCAGCTCGATATCCATGTCTTTGAGCTTGTTGCGGATGGCCATGTCGTACGACGTGTCGTTCGGAAACATGGCCGGCTCGACGACGACGGTCTCGATGCCGGCGTTGCGCGCGCGCTTGAGCGCGTAGGCGTTGGCGTCGGACGAGATGACGGCGACGAGCTGCAGCTCCGGGATCTCGCCGAAGAACACGGAGTCCAGCAGACTTTGCAATTTTGTTCCCTTGCCGGAAACCAGAACAGCGCTGCGGATCATATGCTCGCTTACTCCTTCCCCAGCAGCCGGGCGGCTGTGGCGCGGTTATTGTCCTCCTGCCGGTTGAGCAGTTCGGTGCGGCGGCGCAGCTCCTCGCCTCTGCCGGCGAGCGCGACGGCCGCATCGATCCGGTCGGACAGATCCTTTTCGTTGACCGCCTCGAACTGCATATAGTTATTCTGCTCGACATAGTCGAGAAACGCCGTGACCTTCGGGTCGTAGGCGACGCCGATGAGCGGCACGCCCTGTCCGGCGGCAAAGATAAGCCCGTGCAGCCGCATGGACACGACGGCCGTCATGCGCGAGAGCACGCCGATCACCTCACCCGTGGACATCTGCTCGCTGAGCGTATAAAACGGGATGCTCAGATGCTCCGTGACGAGCTGGCTGGCCTCGCCGTCGGTGCGGAAATTGATGCTGAGGAACACCGGCGTCAGGTCGTATTTCAGATAGGCGTACACGGCGCCGGCGGCGAACACGGTGGCCTTTTCCTTGATGCCGGGCCACTTGCGCAGCACGAAGCCGATATACTTGCCCTCCGGATCCATATCATGCTCACGCAGAATGCGGTCGATGCGGCTGCGCTCTGCGGCCGGCAGCGTGAGCGCGGGGTCGGACGCGAGGATGACCTCCGGGACTGTGACGCCGAAGTCCGTGAGCGTCTCGCGGCTGTCCGGCTCACGGAGCGTGATCTTGTCGACACAGTCGTTGATGATGCGCGCGGCGAGCTGCCGGTCGCGCTCGTAGATGATGGGGCCGATGCCGCAGCCGTACATCTGCACCTTGCAGCCGCAGCGGTGCGCCAGGCGGATCGTACCGAGATAATACCATAAGCTCAGCCGGCTCGTGACGTCCTGCATGAGGCTGCCGCCGCCGCTGATGAACAGCTGGCTGCGGCGCAGGATGCGCCGGATGGCGGGAGCATGAAACCGGTTGCAGGCGTTGACGCCGTAAGTGCTGCGCGTGTCCTTCGGCCGGCGGGAGAGCACGGTCACGGGCATATGCGGGTCGATGCGGCGCATCTCGCCGATGATGGCCTGCAAAATGGCGTCGTCGCCGGTGTTGCCGAAGCCGTAGGCGCCGCAGATGAGCACGCCGTCGCGCACACCGTCGCGCCGGTTGCGCTCCATGCGGAAGACCGCGTGGTAGATCTCCAGCTGGCGCAGGCCGGTGGCCTCCTCGGAAAAGTCGGCCTTGCCGCGCCGGTAGAGCGCCTCGCCCATCTCGCGGCGGTAGTTTTCGTCGAGCGCGTAGCGCGCGAGATAGGCCGCGAGCATGCGCACGTCGCCGGGTTCGATGAGCAGACCGGTCACGCCGTGCTCGATGATGGCCGGCACGCCGCCGACGTTCGAGGCGACGGTGGCCAGATGCGCGCGCGCGCCCTCTGGCAGCGCATAGGGAAACGCCTCCGACACGGACGAGAGCGTGTTGATATCGAGCGCGCCGTAGAAGCTGTCGAGGTCGTTGACCCAGCCGAGGAAGAACACGCTGTCGGCCAGGTCCAGCTCCTTTGTGAGCGCCTCGAGCTTTTTGCGCTCCTTACCGTCGCCCGCGATGGCGAGGCGCAGCTGCGGGCATGCCTTTTTGGCCAGCGCCACCGCGCGCAGGAGCGTCGGGATATCCTTCACGGGGTCGAGCCGGGCGGCAATGCCCGCGATGACGTCGCCCTCATGCACGGTATAGCCGAACTGCGCGAAATACGCCGCGCGGTCGGTCTTGGGCACGACGTGGGAAAAGTCGAGCCCGTTGTAGATGGAAAAGAGCCGGTTCGGCTCAAAGCCGCGGTCGATGAGCCGCTGGCGGATGGGGTCGGACACGCACACGCGGTAGTCGAGTTGGTGCAGGGCCCAGGTATTGAGCGTACCGTAGACGGCGCGGGCGAACGGCCGGCCGAGATAGTCGAGCCGGTAGTCGCTGTGCACGGTGCTGATGACCGGCACGTGTACGCTGGGCCGCAGCATGGCACCCATGACGTTGGCCATGGAGCCGTGGCAGTGCACGATGTCATACTCCCCGTCGCAGATGATCCTTTTGAGTGCGCCGAGGTTGGACGCGAAGCCCCCGTCGAGCACCATCGTCGGGATGCCGAGCGCGGCCGCGCCGTCGGCAAAATCACCGCTGCGGAAGCACACGAGCTGCACGTCGATGATCTGACCGAGATATTTCAGCAGGGAGTAAACATGCGTCCGGGCACCGCCGGTGTCGCCCCCGCTGATGAGGTGGATTACTTTCACTTTGCCCTCCAAAGCACTTGTGCGCGCCGCGAAAACACGGTATAATGCGCTCGTACAGGTGCTGACACATTCCCGCGCGAAATCAAAGCGCGGATTCAGATTATTATACTGTATGATTCCACTATGGTCAAGTTTTGGAGGCCCGCAATGACGAAAATTTATCTGATCCGGCACGCGGAAGCGGAGGGCAACCTCTACCGCCGCATCCAGGGGCACTGGGACGGGAGCATCACCCCGCTCGGCCTGCAGCAGATCGACGCGCTCGCGCAGCGGTTCCGCCGCGAGCACATTGACGCGCTCTACTGCAGCAACCTGTCACGCGCACGCGCAACGGCCGAGGCGATCACGCGCTATCATGACATTCCGGCCGTGGCCACGCCGCGCCTGGCGGAGATCTGCATGGGCGTGTGGGAGGGCCGCGCCTGGGGCGACGTGGAGCACGAATTCCCGGAGCAGATGCGCTATTTCAACACCGACCCCGACCGCTGGTCCGTGCCCGGGTGCGAGCCGATCCGCGACGTGCAAAAGCGCATGAAGCGCGCCATCTCCGACCTCGCCGCGCGGCACGACGGGCAGACCATCGCCCTCGTAAGCCACGGCATGGCCATCCGCGCCTATCTGTGCACGGTGCTGGGCATCCCGAACAGCGAGATGGCCACCCTGCCCTACGGCGACAACACGTCCGTGAGCCTGCTGCTCGTCGACGGGGAGCACACGACCGTGGAATATTATAACGACAACCGCCACCTCCCGCCTGCGCTGAGCACCTTCGGCCGCCAAACCTGG
>ERZ894196.239-NODE-239-length-18263-cov-7.872803_pt1 | contig 18263 bp, 14 predicted proteins | sample MGYA00380284_ERZ894196 | MGnify/ENA primary metagenome ERZ894196 (study PRJEB32331, sample SAMN06328427) | human gut metagenome | biome: human gut microbiome; feature: stool | host: Homo sapiens | collected 2011-10-21 ...
ATTTTCCTACATAGGGGGTGTTTTGTCTATTGTCCGTTTTTACTGGTTCGGTTCAGATTGCCATATCGGGCTTTTGCTATCTCTTTTTAGTGTTCCGTCCGCTCCTTGCGGATCGCGTCGCGCATCCGCTCCAGCCCGGTCTGAATGATCGCGCGCGGCATGGCGAGATTCAAGCGCACATACCCTTTGGCGTTGCCGACGAAGAGGGAATCTCCACCCTCCAGCAGCACGCCCGCCTTGTTGGCGAAGAAGTCCGGCAGGTCTGCCACATCCGGCAGACAGCGCAATAGATCGACCCACGCCAGATAGGTCGCTTCTGGAATGTACATGACCGCTTCCGGCAGCTCCCGTGCCAGAAACGCCTTGACAAACGCGAAGTTTTCGTCGAGGTATTGCTTGAGTGCCTCATGCCACGCGCCGCCGCGCTCGTAGGCCGCCTGCGCCGCTGTCAGTGACATGGGATTGACCATGCCGAACAGCTTGTCGCGTTCCTGAAAGCGCGCACGCAGCGCGGGATCGCGGATGATGATGTTGGAAAACGCCAGCCCCGCCATGTTAAAGGTCTTAGTGGGCGCCATGCAGGTGATGAGCTTGGGGTAGCTGTCCATGACCTTGGCCATCGGGATGTGGCGGCGGCCGCAGCGGATCAGGTCGCAGTGGATCTCATCGGACACCACCCAGAGGTTATACTTTTCGATGATCGCAGCGACCCTGCGCAGTTCTTCCTCTGTCCACATACGGCCGGTGGGATTGTGCGGATTGCACCAGAACACCAGCTTGCACGCGGGATCGGCGCACTTGCGCTCGAAGTCCTCATAATCCACCTCGAATGTGCCGTCAGCCTTCTTGTGCAGCGGGGAAGTCAGCACATCCACGCCGGCGTACTCCGCCGCGTGGAGAAAATAGCCGTAGGCCGGTGTATTGAGCAGCACCTTTTCGTCCGGGCCGCAAAGCGTTTCCGTCAGCTGGTAGAGCGCCGGGATGATGCCCGGCGAGACGCACAGCTGCTCCTTGGGAAAGCTCCAGTCATAGTGATCCTTGCACCATTTGGAAAAGGTGCGGTAATATGCATCGTCATACAGGCCGGTATAGCCGAAAATGCGGCGGTCGATCCGCGCATGCAGCGCGTCGAGGATCTCGGGCGCCACGCCAAATTCCATGTCGGCGACCCACATGCGGACAAATTCTTCGTCCTTGAAGGCAAACACCTTTTCCGGACCGGCGTGAAAAATATAGCCGCGAAAGCCATCCGTGTTGAGCGCGTTGGTATGGCGGCGGTCAATGATCTCATCAAAATTGTAGGACATAGCGATCTTCCTTTCTGTGCTCTTGCAGTGGGCATACCCGGCTGCACCGCTATTATAGCAAATACTTCAGAAAACAGGCAACCATGTTGCGGAAGAAAAAAGCACTATGCGCACGGTCACCCGCGCACATAGTGCTGCAAAATGCTGTGATTCTGTCCTCAGCTGAAGTTTGCGCTGCCGCCGTTGGTCGGGATCACACCAACATAGGTCGTGCCGCGCGAGAGGTTCAGCGCCGTGCCGTCCTCGAGCGTGTAAGTAAAGCAGCTGTTGATGTCGCTGCGGGACCACTTGATCGGCACGTACTCGCCGCCGGTCACAAAGTATCCGGTGCCGCTGCCGACGAGATCGACGGCCAGGCGGCCGTAGCTGTCCACCGTCTTCATATCGGCCGAGAGGATGAGCAGGTTGGAGAACGGAACCGCTTCGCCGGTCGCACCGTCTTTGTAGTCGGCCTTATACTGCACGGCCGTGTACTTGCCGCTGTCGGCATGGTAGGCAAAGGACGTGCTCTTGGACGTGTTGAACGTCACCTGCACGTTCGCGGCCGCGCCGGCAGTGCACTGCTGAACAGCGTTATCGGCAAAGTTCAGGCCGGTCTTGTAGCTGCTCTCGTGCTCGGTGCGGAATTTATATTGATTCACGAGCGCCTCCACATTTGCGCCGTGGAAGAACAGCGTGTGCTCCGAGCCGTGCTGGCCGCGGCTGGCGTCGCGGTAGAACATGGAGCTGGTGTTGCCGTCGCGCACGCCGTCCAGATGGTCGGCGTTGTAGGTCTTGACATCGCTGTAGGCCTGCTCGCTGCCGCCGGCGTGGATGACGATGGCGTCATACGACAGGGCCACGCTCAGATAATACGGACGCAGGCTGCGGATGCTGCCGACAGACTCGACGTCATACAGATGGCTGAAAATGGCCATCATGCGCGTGATCCCGCCCTCGGCCGGGATCTCATAGATCAGGTCCGCGTTGCTGATGCCGACCTGTGGCTGCGCGTAGACGATGTTGTTGATCATGACGGCAAACGGCCGGTTGTTTTCCGGTTTGGTGCTCAGCGGCTCACCGGTCAGCGGGGCATAATAGTTCTCCGTTTTTCCGGTGGCTCCATTGGTTGACGGTTTTTCGGATTTGACGCCGCAGCCGGAGCAGACAAGCAGCGCCACAGCGAGAAGACAAGCAAAGAAGCGTTTCAAAACAGCAATCCTCCTGTTATGATTTGGTCAACGCTCATGATACACGCCTTGCAGAGGATTGTCAAATGCACCGCGCCGTGCTACAATGGAAATAAGAATTTTTAATAACTGTCTGGAGATGACCATTCATGTATGAAGGGATTCGCAAATCCGCCCGCGCAGCCTTGCTCGAGCTGCTGGATGTTGCCGCGCTCAAGCCCGGCCAGCAGGTCGTGATCGGCTGCTCCTCGAGCGAGATCATGGGGCAGAAGATCGGCAAGGGCTCCACGCCTGAGGCGGCAAAAGCCGTGGTCGATGAGATCCTGCCGATCCTGAAAGCGCGCGGCCTCTGCCTGGAGGCGCAGTGCTGCGAGCACCTCAATCGCGCCCTGATCATGGAGCGTGCCGACGCGGAGCGGTTCGGATACGAGATCGTCTGCGTCCGCCCGCGGCCGAAAGCCGGCGGCTCGTTTGCGACGGCGGTCTATGAGGCGATGGAAGATCCGGTCGCAGTCGAGTTCGTGAAGGCCGACGCCGGTCTCGATATCGGCAACACGATGATCGGCATGCACCTCAAACATGTGGCCGTGCCGCTGCGCCTGTCGGTCAAAACGATCGGGGAAGCACCGGTCAATGCCGCCCGCACGCGTCCGAAGCTCATCGGCGGCAGCCGCGCAGAGTACCCGGACTAAGGACATGAGAAAAGCGCATCCCCCGGCAATACCGGGGGATGCGCTTTTCTACAGCTGTGCGCCGGAAATTACGCGCCCTTGTGCATCAGGACGGTCAGCACCAGCGTCAGGATGACAAAGACGAGGCCGAACCACTTCGTCGCCTTGGCGAGCTTGGCATCGAGCGTCTTGGCTTTGCCCTTGGAAAGGAACGTTTCCGCACCGCCGGCAATGGCGCCGGACAGGCCGGCGCTCTTGCCGGACTGCAGCAGCACGATCACGGTCACGGCGAGACCGGAAATCAGCTGGATAATCGTCAGAATCAGTTCCAAAGTAGTCATGGTATTCATCCTTTCATGATAGGGAAAATCATCTATTATAACGGAGTTACTATATCACAACATCTGGTGCATTGCAAGAGGTGTTTTGCAAAAGATAACGTATTTTTAGATAGAAATGCAATTACAATCCGGATGTTCAATAAGTTCCTTTGTTCAGCAGCTTAACAACACCAAATGCAGCCGACGTGTACATGAAGATGCCGAGTATCAGGAAGGATACTCTCTTGGTTGTCAGCCGCCGTTCTGCCTGATTAAAGTCAAGGATAACTTTCCCGCCGCACACCATTTCCAAAATTGTGTCGCTATTTGGATGCACATACAGCTCCAAAACCGTACCTGGCGCCATATTTTCAATGTGATTCAGCACGTCGCTTGTAAAACATACGTTGTCAATTGACAATGGTTCATAATCAGAAAAGTAGAGTGTCAGACTATTCAAATTATGACGGCGGTAGTGCTTCTGATACGAAGCAAATGTTGCATCTACACGAATAGCCCCCGTTTTCTCAATTGGCCTTGTCCAGTAATACATTCCGACAGTAAAAACCGTTCCCAGAAGGATGCCGGCAACAACAAGAAACACTGCAGAGCCTTTCGATATAGATTTTTTGCATTTTTTCCGAATCGTTGCTGCAAGCCGTTTCATGGCTGGTCACCGATTTCTCGTTTGGAAAGCGAGATACCTGTCTCAATGTGTTCCTCGCCTTGAAGTTTGGACAATAATGCGCACGTCTCGACATGCGGCGTCTGCGGGAACATATCCACGGCCAGCGCCTGCTTGAGCGTATAGCCGCACTGCGTGAGCAGCTTCACATCCCGCGCGAGCGTGCCCGGGTCGCAGGAGACATAGACGATTCGCGGCGGCTGCATGGACACCATCGCGTCGATGGCTTCCGGGGACATGCCCTTGCGCGGGGGATCGACCACGATGCAGTCCGGCCGGACGCCGCGCCGGGCCAGCTCCGCCGCAGCGGCACCGGCATCGGCACAGAGAAACTCCGCATTTTCGATACCGTTTCGCTCCGCGTTCCGGCGCGCGTTCTCGATCGCCTCCGGCACGATCTCGGCCCCGATGACGTGCGCTGCCTTTCGCGCCAGACACAGGCTGATCGTCCCGGCGCCGCAGTACAGGTCCAGCACCTGATCCGTCGGCGCGTTGACGGCGTATTCCACCGCGCGCTCATACAGCCGCTCGGCCTGCACGGGATTGACCTGATAAAACGCCTGCGGCGAGAGCGTGAATGTCAGCCCGCAGAGCCGGTCAGTCAGCTCCGGCTCGCCCCAGAGCGTATAAAAGTCTCCGGCGAGCACGACGTTACCCTTCTGCTTATTGATATCGAGCACGATGCCGGTCAGTTCCGGGCAGTGCTCGCGCAGATAGGCGACCAGGTCGTCCGTCTGCGCGCCGAAACCGCGCGCAGAGACGACGCACAGCACAGCGTCGGGCGTGTGCATGGCGCAGCGCGTGAACAGATGCCGCACCGTACCGCGGCCGGTGGCTTCATCATACGGCGCGATGCCGCGCAGATTCATCCAATCGCAGACCGTCTGCGCTGCCTTGTCCGCGAGCGGGAGCTGGAGCAGGCACTGCTCCACGGGCGTGATATCATGGCTGGATGCGCGGTAAAAGCCCTTGACCACGCGGCCGTTCTTTTTGCCGACGGCGTAAATCGCTTTGTTCCGGTAACAGAGCGGATACTCCATGCCGATAATATCCTGCACCGGCGTCGAAACGCCACCAATGCGCATGAGCGCATCATTGACGCGCTCAAGCTTCATGCGCAGCTGCTCGTCATAGTCCATGTGCTGCAGGCTGCAGCCGCCGCAGGTGCGGTAAACAGGGCAGGGCGGCTCCGTGCGTGCCGCGGCAGGGGATAGGCACTGCTCCGCCTTACCGTAGACGGCATTTGCCGTCACCTTCAGGATGCGGACCTGCCACGTCTCACCGGCGAGTGCGCCTTTCACGAACACGGCGCGGCCGGCAATGTGGCACACACCCGCGCCGTCGGACGTATAGCCCGTAATCTGCGCGGTATGCAGTTGGTTTTTCGCAAGCTGCTCCATGGTTTATTCCGCTTCCTGACCCGCGATGTGCATATACTCGTCGTACGTGCAGCGGCGGTCGATGATGCCGTCGGGCGTGATCTCAATGATGCGGTTTGCGACCGTCTGCGTGAGCTGGTGGTCGTGGCTCGTGAAGATGATATTGTAGGGGAAAGCGGCCATGCCGTTATTGAGCGCCGCAATGCTCTCCAGATCGAGGTGGTTCGTCGGCTGGTCGAATACGAGGAAGTTGGCTCCCGAGAGCATCATCTTCGAGATCATGCAGCGCACTTTTTCGCCGCCGGACAAAACCTTGACCTGCTTATAAACATCGTCGCCGGAAAACAGCATCCGGCCGAGGAACGTGCGCAGGTAGCTCTCACGCTTATCGGTGGAGAACTGGCGCATCCAGTCGATGAGGTCATAGTCACAGTTTTCAAAATAGCTGTTGTGATCCTTGGGGAAGTAGGCCTGCGTGGTCGAAACGCCCCACTTGACCGTGCCCTCGTCCGGCTCTTCGTCGCCCATGAGGATCTTAAAAAGCATCGTCACGGCGAGCTCATTCTTGCCGAGGATGGCGATCTTGTCTTCCTTGCCGACGATGAAGCTCACGTGGTTGAGCAGCTTTTCGCCGTCGACGGTCTTGCTGATGTCCGTTACGAACAGGCGGTCCTTACCAGGCTCGCGCTCGGCCTTGAAGCCGACCCACGGATAGCGGCGGCTGGAGGCGGGCATATCCTCGACGGAGATCTTCTCGAGCAGCTTGCGGCGGGACGTGGCCTGCCGGGACTTGGACTTGTTGGCGGAGAAGCGGGCAATGAAGGCCTGCAGCTCCTGAATTTTCTGCTCGGCGCGCTTGTTCTGATCCTTGACGAGCTTTTGCATGAGCTGGCTGGATTCGTACCAGAAGTCGTAGTTGCCGACATACATCTTGATCTTGCCGTAGTCGATATCGACGATGTGCGTGCAGACGTTGTTGAGAAAATAGCGGTCATGCGACACGACGAGCACCGTGCCGTCGTAATCCATCAGGAAATCCTCCAGCCAGACGACACTCGCAAGGTCGAGGTTGTTCGTCGGCTCGTCGAGCAGGATGATGTCCGGGTGGCCGAAGAGGGCCTGCGCCAGCAGGACTTTCACCTTCAGGCGCGGATCCATGTCGGACATCATGGTTTCATGATACTCCGGCGCAACGCCGAGACCCTGCAGGATGCGGGATGCATCCGACTCCGCCTCCCAGCCGCCGAGATCAGCAAACTCCTCCTCGAGCTCGGAGGCACGGATACCGTCCTCGTCGGTCATCTCGTCCTTGGCATAGATGGCGTCCTTCTCCTTGCCGCAGTCGTACAGGCGCTGATTGCCCATGACGACCGTATCCATGACGGTATAGGCATCGTACATCGTCTGATCCTGCTTGAGGACGGACATTCTTGCCTTAGGGTCGATATAAACGCTGCCGGAGCTCGGTTCGAGCTGGCCGGAGAGGATCTTCAGGAACGTGGATTTGCCGGCGCCGTTGGCGCCGATAATACCGTAGCAGTTGCCGGGGGTGAACTGCAGATTCACCTTGGAAAACAGCGGGGCACCGCTGTACTGCAGCGAGAGGTCATCAACAGTGATCATTTTGGAAACTCCTTCGTTACAATAGATAATATATTAGTTTATCATATTTTCCGGCACTTGAACAGCACAAATGAACAGAGCCGGCGATTTTTCGCCGACTCTGCGTTTTGCTTATTCTGCAAGCACCTTTTTCAGCCGTGCATAGCGGGGGAGGCCGTTTTCCAGCGGAATCTCCGGCACACCCTGAATGAGCGGCAGGGCATAGTCAATAAAGTCCTGCGTGACATTGTTGCCCTCCGGCACGATCCATTCCACCGGGACCTTCTTTTCGTAGTTCGCAACATCGGAGAGCGGAATGAGCTTCATGCTGCAGGTATACTGACCGTCTGCCATCACACGCTCAAACGCGACCATTTTGCCGGTCTCGCCGGAGAGCGCAGACTCGACGGCCACCTTGCCGGCGGCAAACGCCTCGTTGATATCCGTCTGGGAGGCAAGATGCGCGCCCGCGCGCTGCAGCAGCGACAGTTCAATGCCGCGCACTTTCGTATGTTCGTGTTCTTTGATCACCTGCGCCAGACGTGCCGCCAGACCGCCGAGCTGCGCATGGCCGAAGCCGTCGGTCGCGGAGGCCTTGGCCTCGGAAACGAACGAGCCGTCCGCATAGTGGATGCCCTCGGAAACGGCGATGAGAACGTTATTTTTTTCCTGATAGATGCGGTGCACATCCGCGAGGAACTGCTCCATGTCAAAGTCCACTTCCGGCAGGTAGATCAGATCCGGTCCGGAGCCGCAGGCCGACGCCAGCGCGGCGCTGCCGGCCAGCCAGCCGGCGTGGCGGCCCATGATCTCCACGACCGTGATCGTGCCGGTATCATACACACGGCAGTCTTTGGACACTTCCATGCAGGAGGTCGCTATGTATTTGGCGGCACTGGCGAAGCCGGGGCAGTGATCGGTGCCAAAGAGGTCATTGTCAATGGTCTTGGGCACACCCATCACGCGGCAGTCCCAATCGTGCGCCTGCATATAGCGGCTGATCTTGTTGCAGGTGTCCATGGAGTCGTTGCCGCCGTTATAGAAGAAGTAGCGCACGTTGTATTTCTGAAAGATCTCCAGAATGCGCCGGTAATCCGTATCGTCCGTGTCCGGGTCTGCCATTTTGTAGCGGCAGGAGCCCAGCTCCGACGATGGCGTGTGCAGAAGCAGGCGGAGTTCGTCCGGATCCTCCTGAGCGATATCATACAGGCGGTCATCCAGAACGCCGCGGATGCCATGGGCTGCACCGTAAACGTTGGTAATGGCATCGGATTCCAACGCAGTCTTGAGCACTCCGTAGGCGCTGGCATTGATGACTGCAGTCGGCCCGCCGGACTGCCCAAAGATACACGCGCCTTTCAATTCACCGGACATAACGTACCTCCATAAATTCAAAGAATTGATAGATTTTACTGAAACATTGAATTCCGCTATTGATATTATCTAAAAACATGTGTAAAATAAATTAAATCGATTATCTGTTTTGCATCATATTGACGTTCTATATATTATATGAAAGTGAGTTGACTTGTCAATGTCGATTGTAACTTCTCAGGAAATGTTTGCAAAAGCGTATGCGGGCGGCTATGCCATCGGCGCCTTCAACGTGAACAATATGGAGATCATTCAGGGCATCACGGAGGCTGCCAAGGAGTGCAATGCGCCGGTGATCCTGCAGGTATCTTCCGGTGCGCGCAAGTATGCCAACCGTACGTACCTGGTCAAGCTGGTGGAAGCCGCCGTGATCGAGACTGGTCTGCCGATCTGTCTCCATCTGGACCATGGAGACTCGTTCGAGCTGTGCAAGGCCTGCGTCGATGACGGCTTTTCTTCTGTCATGATCGACGCCTCCTCCAAGCCGTTTGAGGAAAATGTCGCGCTGACGCGCCAGGTGGTGGAATACGCGCACGCGCATGGCGCCGTCGTGGAGGCGGAGCTTGGCACGCTGGCCGGCATCGAGGACGATGTCAAGGTCAAGGCCGAGGATTCGTCCTATACGCGCCCGGAGGACGTGCAGGAATTCGTCGAGCGCACCGGCTGCGATTCGCTCGCGATCGCCATTGGCACGAGCCACGGCGCCTATAAGTTCAAGCCCGGCACGAAGCCGCAGCTCCGTTTCGATATTCTTGAGGAAGTCTCCGAGCGTCTGCCCGGCTTCCCGATTGTGCTGCACGGCTCGTCGTCCGTACCGCAGGAATACGTACAGATGATCAACGCGTTCGGCGGCGATATGCCCGGCGCGATCGGCGTGCCAGAGGATCAGCTGCGTCAGGCGGCACGTCTGGCCGTGTGCAAGATCAATATTGATTCTGACCTGCGTCTGGCCATGACCGGCACGATCCGCAAGTATCTGGCGGAGCACCCGGCAGAGTTTGACCCGAGAAAGTATCTCGGGCCTGCGCGCGAAAACATCAAGCAGCTCGTCAAGCACAAGATCGTCGATGTGCTCGGCTGCGACGGAAAAGCCTGAGCTGCCGTCTGACATACTGCTCAGTCTGAACAGGGGGAACACCCATGAATTTTCAGGAACTTCTGACGCGGCTGTCTGCAAGCTGTTTTGCTGCCGACCGGCCGGATTATGATTGGAAAACGCTGCGCCTGTTTCCGGAAACGGGACTGGATCTGGTGCTGATCGTGCGTCTTGCGGCGGCGCTGATCCTGTGCATCGTCGGCGCGCTCGTACACAGCACCGTGCTGCGGTACGTACTTTTGGTCCTGTCCGTGCTTGCTGCCGGATATGACTACCTTGCGGCTGCAATTGCCTGCATTCTCAACCGGCAGGTGTTCCGGCCCGCAGTGATCGTGATCGTGTGCGTGATCGGTACCATGGCGGTCGGACAGCCGGTGGACGCCGCTGTTTTTCTGCTCGTGTACCGGGTCGTTTCGATCCTGATCGCGGTCGTCACGGTCCACGCGAAGAAAACGCTGGAGGCCGCCGTCGGCGGTGAGATCCATTCTCCGGCCGAAATCGCCGCACCCAAGTGGATCGGCTATCTTGCGCCGGCAGGTCTGTGCATTGCGATGCTGGTTGCCGTGCTGGAGATTGTGCTCAAGATTGCGACGGTTTCCCGGGCAATTCATGCCGCCATGATTGTGCTCTTCCTTTCTACGCCGTGTGCGCTGCTTATTTCCGTGCCGCTGGTGTGGTACAGCGCCGTCAACGGTGCTTACCGCTGCGATGTGCTGTTTCGCAGCTGCCGCAGCATGCGCGCGCTCAATGCCGTGCGTGCAGTTGCGGTCGACGAAGGGGAGGGGGACAGTCAGCTCCCAAAGGTGGTCAGTGTGAAATCCAGTCAGCTGACGCCGGAAGCGCTGCTGCAGCTGGCGGCCAATGCGGAGTCCTGCTCGAACAGCCGCACGGCGCGCGCGATCTGCGCTGCATACAGCGGCCCCATTCACACGGAGTATCTCTCCCGCGCGGTCGATATTCCCGAGAGCGGTGTGGAGGTTTATATTGAATCGACCCGCGTTTGCGTCGGCACGCGCGAGCTGATGATCCTCAAGGGCGTGGACATTCCGGACGCAGACCTGACGGACGGCTATGTGGTCTATGTGTCCGTCGGTGAGCAGTATGCAGGCAAGATCCTGCTGCAGGAAGTTGTGCAGTCGGACACAAAGCCCGCGCTCAAAGAGCTGCGTGCGCTGGGTGTGCATACGATCACGCTTTTCAGCAACGCCAACAATGACTCGGTTTCTGAAAACGCAAAAGCGCTCAAGGCGGACCATCTCTACTGCAAGTGCAGCGGAGCAGAAAAGGAGCAGATCCTGTCGCAGCAGGTGGAGAACCTGAGCGGCGAAGAACTGCTGCTGTATTATGACCGCCGCTGCACGGCACATCCGGAGCACTCATCTGCGGATCTGGACGCCTGTGTGATCCCGGAAGAGAGCGACGAGCGGTTTGACGCCGATATCCTGCTCACGAGCCAGGATCCATATCTGCTGCCGGAGGCGATCGAAACGGCCGGCTGGGTCGAGGGCATCTGCCGCGAACATCTGGCGATCGGCGTTGTTGCGAAGGTCCTGCTGCTGGTGATGGCGGAACTCGGCTACTGCACGCTGTGGTTCGCCGCCGTTCTGGACGGCGCCGCCGCGCTCGGCGCACTGCTGATGGCAATTCGTGCGTTCGGCTTCGACAAGCCGCATCATCGCGTCCGCGATTACCTGCCGAAGGTCAAATCCAAATAAGAAAGCAAACTCTCCGATCCCTGTTTTCAGGAATCGGAGAATTTTTTTGCCGTATTCGCGTCAGGGGAGAATTCTCCCAGCGGGTTTGCCGCCGCCGCCGTGCGCAATTGATCGTTGTCCACGTGTGTGTAGATCTGCGTGGTGTTCAGGTGCTCGTGGCCGAGCATCTCCTGCAGCGTGCGCACATCCACACCGTTTTGCAGCATGAGGGTGGCCGCTGTGTGCCGCAGCTTATGCGTGGAGTACTGGCTGGCATCCAGTCCTGCACGGGTCAAGTTTTTCTTGACCATGACCTGTACGGAATCACAGCTGATGCGCGTGCGCCGGTTGGAGAGAAACATAGCTGTCGTGCGCGGCGGTGCGATCTCGCTGCGTACGGCCAGATAGCGGTCGAGCGCTTCGCGGCAGGCGTCGTTGAGGTAGACAACACGCTCTTTGTTGCCCTTGCCGAGGATGCGCAGGCTGTCGCCGTGATCATCCTGCAGGTTCAAACCGATCAGCTCCGAGATGCGCAGACCGCAGTTGAGAAAAATACACAGGATGCAATAATCGCGTTCCTTATTTTTCCCATCCACCACGGACAGCAGCCGCTTGCTCTCTTCCAGTGTGAGATAGTGGGGGAGCGTCTTGGGGATCTTCGGGGAGTCGAGATCCTGCACCGGGTTTTCCTCCAACAGCTTCGCTTTTACGGTCAGATATTTGAAAAAGCTGCGGATCGCCGCGATCTTGCGCGCACGGGAGTTTGCACTCAGACCATATTCCAGCTCGTGCGCATTCGGCTGCTTGACGCGGTCGCGCGACAGATAGGCCAGAAAGCTGTAGACCTCCGTAAGCGTCACTGTGCGCAGAAAGGAAATACCGACATCCGCGATGGAGATCTCGTCCAATTCCGCCGTGCGCGGTGCGAGTCCGCGGTCGAGCTTCAGAAATCGCAGGAACATCCGCAGATCAAGGTAATACTGATCGACCGTCGCCTTGGAGTGTCCGCAGATCGTTTCATGATAAATTAAAAAGTCGCGCAGCACCTGCGGCGCATCCGAATAATCCATTTCCAACACCTCAATTTCTGATATGAGCATACCAGAAGTACGGGGCAGTGTCTATTGACGAAATCCACAAATAATTCGGCAAAATAAAAATTTTGCCGAATTTAGAGGAGGGGAAAACCGCCGAAAAGCCGAAAATAGGCCTTCCGGCGGTTTTCTTCGTCGTTTTCTCAATTCTTGCTCATGGCTTTTCGCGGCAGGAATCGAAAAACTTACGTACCGAACACGGCCTTGAGCGCTTCACGAATATTCTTGACCGGGATCGTCTGCAGACCGTTTTGCTTCTGCACATCATCGCGCACATGCGCCGGAATGATGCAGCGCTGAAATCCCAGCCGCGCGATTTCAGACAGGCGCTGATTCAAATGACTCACGGAGCGTATCTCGCCGGACAGGCCAACCTCGCCGACGGCGGCCAGATCGCTGCCGACCGGCAGATCCTTATAGCTCGACGCGATCGCCAGAATGACCGCCAGATCTGAAGCCGGCTCGTCCAGCCGCAGACCGCCGACCACATTGATGTAAGCATCGCAGCTCGACAGCGAAAAACCGGCGCGCTTTTCCAGCACGGCCAGCAGCAGCATGGCACGGTTATAGTCAATGCCGTTGGCGTTTCGGCGCGCGCCGCTGTAGCCCGACGGCGTGACCAGCGCCTGCACCTCGGCCAGCACCGTGCGCGAGCCCTCCATGACGCCGACAACGCAGGTACCGGGGGTGTTGGTCGGACGTCCGGATAGTAACATTTCCGACGGATTTGTCACCTCGCGAAGCCCGGAATCTTCCATTTCAAAGACGCCGATCTCGTTTGTTGACCCGAATCTGTTTTTTGCCGCGCGCAAAATACGGTAGGACATGCTCTGGTCGCCCTCAAAATACAGAACGCAGTCGACCATATGCTCGAGCACTTTCGGGCCGGCAATGCTGCCCTCTTTGTTGATGTGACCGACAACAAACGCCGTATAGCCGCTGTCTTTGGCTGAGCGCATGATGCGCATCGTGCACTCGCGCACCTGGCTGATGCTGCCGGGTGTCGACGCCGTTTCAGCGTCGTACATGGTTTGAATGGAGTCAACGATCAGAACAGTCGGCTGCAGGTCATCGATCGTAGACAGAACGGTGTTCAGATCCGTTTCGGCCAGCACATAAATGCTGCCATGATCAACGCCGAGGCGCTGCGCGCGCATTTTCAGCTGGCGCTGACTCTCTTCGCCGGAGACGTAAAGGATCGTTTCCTGCTCGCTGATGCGGCCGCAGAGCTGCAGCAGCAGCGTGGATTTGCCGATACCGGGCGCACCGCCGACCAGAACCAACGAGCCGCGTACGGCGCCGCCGCCGAGCACGCGGTCAAATTCGCCGATCCCGGTAGAAAATCGCAGTTCTTCCTCGGCGTCCAGTTCCGAGATCAGCTTTGGCTGCGCGATGCGTTTTGCACGCGTGCCAAGCGCCGTTTTGGGCTCCTTCGGTGCCTCAACCAGTGTGTTCCACGCGCCGCACGCCGGGCACTGCCCCATCCATTTTGCCGTTTCATTGCCACATTCCGAGCAATAAAAAACGGTTTTCGCACTCGTTTTTGCTTTCATGTAACCATTCCTGTTTGCGGCAGTGACTGCCGGTATTGTAAGTAGGACGCGATGATCACAGCTGCCAGTTTTGTCTGGTAGCCGCCGTCCTTGAGCTTTGCACACTCGGATTCGTTGGATAAAAAGCCGCACTCGACCAGCACTGCGGGGCATTTCACCTCGCGCATCAGATAGATCTTATCTGAAATTGGCGCTGCGACGCGCCGGTTTTGCGGGTCAAGGTATGCGACGAGATTGTCATGCATCTGCGTGCCGAGCGCGTCGCTGCCGTCGCTTGCTGCATACAGCACCTGCGCACCTGACGGTTTCCGATCCGGGTAGCAGTTCTGGTGGATGCTGATGAGCACGGCGTTGTCCGTTTTGCGAATGAGGTCTGCGCGCTGGTGCTGGTCAGCTTTTTTCCGCTCGGCAATCGTGGTGGCATTGTCCGGGTACGCAATATCCGGGCTGTCTCGTGTCATAACGACTTCAACGCCGGTCAGTTCCGCGATGGCGCGGGCGCGCAACGCGATCTGCAGGTTCACATCTGCCTCGACGGTCCCGTTTGGCGCCACTGCCCCGCCGTCCTCCCCGCCGTGACCGGCGTCAAGGATCAGGACTTGCTTTGGATCTGTCCAGTTTGCGGCAGCTTCCGCGCGCCGGAGCTGCCAATCGGCAGCAAACCAACCGCCGAACACCACGATCAATGCCAGCAGCACGACCAGGATCCGCTGATAAAGTAACTTTGTCACGGCACTCCCCCCTCCTGCTATGGTATGCGGCGGGAACGGACGCTTATGACATGCTCTCAGGATACCATTTTGTACCCGACACGTCAACCAAGGCGCAGAAAAAGAGGCACGTGGTCGACCCACGCGCCTCACAAATATTGGTTTACTGAAGCTGCTTCAGGAACGCCTCCAGACGATCCATGCCAGTCTCGATGTTTTCCGTCGAGATCGCATAGCTCAGGCGCACAAAATTCGGCACGCCAAAGCCGCTGCCCGGCACGACCGCAACCAGGCTCTTTTCCAGCAGCAGCTTTGCAAAGTCATCACCGCTGCCGATGACCTGACCGTCGATCTGCTTGCCGATGATCTGCTCCAGATTCATCATGACGTAGAACGCGCCGCTCGGCTTCAGGCAGCTGACACCGGGCATGGCATTGATGCGGCGCACGATCAGGTCGCGGCGCTGCTCAAACACCTGACGCATCTGCTCCGCTTCGTCCTGCGGGCCGGAGAGTGCCTCGATGGCCGCACACTGGCACATGGTGCCCGGTGCGCCGGTCGAATGGCTGAGGTAATTGGTCATTGCCTTGGCCACCGGTGCCGGGGACAGCGCATATCCAATGCGCCAGCCGGTCATGGCATAGGTCTTGGAAACACCGTTGATGAGGATCGTGTGTGCCTTGATCTCGTCACTGAGCGCGGCGACGCTGGTAAACTGCACGCCGTCATAGACGAGCTTATCATAGATCTCATCCGAGATGATATACAGGTCATGCTTCACGCAGACATCTGCGACGGCTTTGAGCGCCTCTTTCGGATAGACAGCGCCGGTCGGGTTGGAGGGGTTATTGAGGATGATGGCCTTGGTCTTATCCGTGATGGCCTGCTCGAGCTGCTCCGGCGTGAGCTGGAAGCCCTGCTCCTCGCTGACATTGACAACCACGGGCACTCCGCCGAACAGACGCACCATCTCATAATAGCTGACCCAGTACGGGGCCGGAACGATCACTTCGTCGCCCGGGTCGACCAGCGCGGCCAGCGCAATGTAGACCGTGTGCTTGGCACCACTGGCGACGACCGCCTGCGCAGCCTCGTATTCCAGACCGTAGTCCGCCTTGGCGCGGTCGCAGATCGCCTGGCGCAGCTCGATCATACCGGCCGCCGGGGTATAGCGTGTCTTTCCGTCGCAGATTGCACGCACGCCGGCATAACTGATGCGGTCGGGCGTGGCAAAATCGGGCTCACCGGCGCCGAAGCCGATGACATCTTTGCCTTCTGCTTTCATCTTCTTGGCCAGAGCGCTGACGGCCAGCGTTGCGGACGGGCTCACGCCGGCAGCGATTTTGGAAAGAGCCTTCATAAACATCCCTCGTTTTCTTTAGAATTCTTGCCCATAGTTTACCACAGCATTGTGAAGAAAACAACGCAAACCTTACACAAAACACCAGCCGGAATCCGCGTCATTTTTGCCGGATTGAGAAAAAACGCCCCGGCAGTGCCGGAGCGTTTTCCTCACAGGATGATGCAGATCAGGGTGCCGCTGCCCTCGTTGACGACACGCTGCAGTGTCTCCTGCAGCTTGCTAACGGCTTTGGTCGGCAGACAGCTGAGTTTTTCCTCCACGCCTTCCTGCGCGATCGTATAGATCGGCTTCCCGAAAATGTTGGACTGCCAGAGCTGCTCGACATCGCCGTCAAAGCCCTGCAGCAGGAAGCCGAGAATCTCGCTTGAGGCATTCTCTCCACCGATCTCCGGCGAGACCTCCGTCTCGATATTGGTCTGGAACATATGAATGGCTTTGGCGCTGGCCTTAAGCCGGACGCCGTAGCGCCCGCCCTTGCGGACGATCTCCGGCTCTGCCAGCTGCAGGTCAGCGTCCGACGGCATGACGACCCCGTAGCCCTTGCTGCGCACATCCTCCAGCGCGCCGCGGATGTGCTGATAGTCGGCCTGGATGCGCCCCATTTCCGTCAGAAACGAGATGAGCTCCCCGTCACTGCGCAGGGCAACGCCAGCCTGCTCGCTGATGATGCTGTAGTACAGTGCGCGCGGAAATGTGAGCACATAGCAAACGGCCCCGGTGTCCACGGAGACGTTTTCCACGTCTGCCGCTTCCAGCAGCTCGCTGTCTGTGAGCGCCTGTGCCGCGCGCTGCGCATCACGCAGGCGGTGCAGCGACGGCATCTGTTCGCGCAGCAGCGCATAGAGCTGCTGCTTTGTTTCGTTTTCGGGCGGCAGAACGTCCATCCACTCCGGCATGCGGAAGCAGGCCTCCGTGACCGGAAATTCGTACAGCACCGAACGCAAAATCTCCAGAATATCCTGCTCCGTCAGCTCCAGACAATTGACCGGCAGGCAGGCGGCATCGTACTGCTCGCGCAGTTGAGCCGCCAATGTCTGTGCGGCCTCCCCCGCCGGATCGGCCGTGTTGAGCAGGATGAGAAATGGCTTGCCGATGTCCTGCAGCTCTGCAACGATGCGCGCTTCCGCTGCGGCATAGTCCTCCCGCGCGAGCTCGGTCACACTGCCGTCGGTCGTGACGACGATGCCGATCGTCGAGTGTTCGCGGATAACTTTGCGTGTCCCCTCTTCCGCCGCTGCGCGCATGGGGATCTCGTGATCGTACCACGGCGTTGTGACCAGACGCTCTTCCCCGTTTTCGTACTGACCGTTTGCGCCGGGGATCATGTATCCAACACTGTCGATCAGCCGCACGGAGGCATGCACGGATGCATCCAGCTCGATCGAGACGGCATCCTCCGGGACAAACTTCGGTTCTGCGGTCATGATCGTCCGGCCGGAGCCGCTTTGCGGCAGCTCGTCGCGCGCACGCTCCCGCACGTAATCATCGGAAATATTCGGAAGCACGAGCGTTTCCATGAAGCGTTTGATGAAGGTCGATTTCCCGGTGCGCACCGGGCCGACAACGCCGATGTAAATATTCCCGCCGGTACGGGCGGCAATGTCTGCGTAAATTGAAGAATTGTCCATTCTGTCGTCCTCTCCTCATCAGTCTTACCAAAACTGTATGAGGTCTGGGACGAGAATATGCCGCCGGCAGTGTACCGGCGGCATACATTATGGACAATATGTCTGTGCAGTCTGATGGTGCACCTGACTGATGGCAAACGCGACGTTCGGGAACCGCGGCTGAAGTTTCGCCTGCAGGACAGGGATGACCACATTTTCCGTGCAGAAGTGGTCGGCGTCGATCAGATTGATACCGAGTTCCTTCGCTGCGAGGAAGCGGTCGTACTTCACGTCCGCCGTCACGAATGTATCGCAGCCCTTCGCAGCCGCCAGCTCCAGCATATTCCCACCGGAGCCGCCGCAGACCGCGAGCCTTTCGACCGGCAGCCCGCCGTCCACGTACCGCAGTCCGTTGGCATGCAGGTGTCCGGCAACGTAGGGCAGAAATTCTGCCATGGTCATGGGCTCCGGCAGCTTCCCAATGCGGCCGCAGGTAAGCGCGCTCCCGTCAATTGCCGTACCGGCCGGTTCCAGACCACCGGTGACCTCCGCACCCAGCGCCGCCATGAGCGCATCATTGACGCCGCCGTCGGCAATGTCCAGATTCGTGTGCATACAGATGGCGGAAATGCCATACCG
>ERZ894196.249-NODE-249-length-17855-cov-7.099326_pt1 | contig 17855 bp, 14 predicted proteins | sample MGYA00380284_ERZ894196 | MGnify/ENA primary metagenome ERZ894196 (study PRJEB32331, sample SAMN06328427) | human gut metagenome | biome: human gut microbiome; feature: stool | host: Homo sapiens | collected 2011-10-21 ...
TCCTCATGCAGGCCGCCCTCGCCGGTGTTGTAGCACACACCCAGCTCCGTAGCCGCCCGCGCCAGAGATTCATGGGCATTGTAGCTGATGGACCCATAGCTCATGGCGCTGAACATGATCGGCACGGCCAGCTCGATATGAGGCGTTTTTTTCGGTACGATGGCACCGTTTTCATCCCGCCGGATCTCCATATCCTTTTTGCCCAGGAAAACCCGCGTCTCCATGGGTTCGCGCAGCGGGTCGATGGGCGGGTTCGTCACCTGGGAGGCATTGATGAGGATACGGTCCCAGTAGCCGGGCAGCGGTTCCGGGTTGCCCATGCTGGAAAGCAGCACGCCGCCCGTGGCCGCCTGGCGGTATACGTTTTGGATATTCTCCTTCGTCCAGTTTGCGTTCTCCTTGAACGTGTGGTCGGTGCGCACGATCTTCAGCGCCCGGGTGGGACACAGGCTCACGCACCTGTGGCAGTTGACGCATTTCGCGTCGTCCGCCGTCATCATTTGTTCATCGGCGTCATAGCGGTGCACCTCGTTGGCGCACTGGCGCTCACATGCACGGCATGCGATGCAGCGTTGGTAGTTGCGCACCACCTCGTACTCCGGATAGATAAAATCCGCGTACATTTTCCCATTCTCCCCTTTCCTACACTGTCACGCCGTCGTTCAGGCGCACAACAACGGCCTGGCCGCCCCGGGGCGCCCAAAGCGTTTCAACGTCCGGCTCCATCACGCGGATGGCGCACTCCTCGCTGGCAAAATACACGGCCTCGCCCTTTTCAGCGCACACCATGCTGCGCAGCTTGAGGCGGTCGTTCAACGCCATCATGCCGCCCGTGAAGCCCAGCAGGATGGAGAATGGTCCTGTGATGAGCAGGGACGCGAAGGTCTCCCGCAGGTAGGCCAGCCGTTCCCGCTGCGCTTCGGGCATCTGTTCGATGGTGCTCCAGAACGGTGCGGCGATAACGCCGGCCGCTTCTTCCAGCGTCAGGCCCTTGCGCCGTACCAGGAAATCAATGATATAGGTAATCACCTCGGTATCCGTGAGCAAGCTGCAATTATATCCGTACATCTCGATAAAGCGGCGGTTTGCGTCATAGCTGGAGATCTCGCCGTTGTGCACCACGGAATAATCCAGAATGGAAAACGGATGCGCACCTCCCCACCAGCCCGGCGTATTGGTAGGGTAACGGCCGTGGGCCGTCCATGCGTAGCCCTCGTATTCCTCCAGACGGTAAAATTCCCCCACGTCCTCCGGGTAACCCACGGCCTTGAATACGCCCATATTTTTGCCGCAGGAAAACACATATGCGCCGCCGATCTCCCGGTTTACCCGCGTGACGAACCGCACCACGAACTCCCGTTCGTCCAGCTTGGAGTCCAGCAGCGTCTGAGGCTTGGGCGCGGCAAAATAGCGCATAAGGCTGGGCGCGTCCCGGATGGCCGCAATGGGGCGCGTGGGCAGCGTGCCGCTGCTTTCCACATCGAAGTCCTGCAGCAACCTCGCCTCGGCCGCGTGCTGGGCGTCTACGGTGTCGTAGAACACATGGAATGCATACAGCTCCCGGTATTCCGGGTAGATGCCGTACCCGGCAAACCCGCCGCCCAGGCCGTTGGAGCGCTCGTGCATGGCCGCGATGCCGGCCACGATGCCGCTGCCGTTTTCGCGGCGGCCGTCCTTGTGGAACACGCCCGATATGGCGCAGCCCGACGGGATGCGTACCTCTCCTTCTTTCAGCATAAACACCATTCCCTTTCCCGTTTCCCCGCGGGGCGGTCCGTACCGCCCCGCGGTTCTCCTATTCAAAGCACCCCTCAGTGCTTTTCCGCGCGGCGCAGCCGCCGGAAAAACAAAAAACGCCCGCCAGGGGGCACCAGCCCCTTGGCGAACGTCTTTGTTCATTTTTATCATATTAAACTTTATGCAGAATGTCAACGTGCCGCGTACGACTTTGTCTGTTTTCACAAAAGCTGTTTTTGAACGGCGGACGCGATGGTAAAAAGCAACAGAAATGTCCGGTGCGGACAGAAATTTCGAAAAAAGCGTTGACAGCCGCCGCCCGGAGGTGTATGATTTGGGCCATAGAACAGCAAAGGCGCTGTGGACGGTTTTGTCCACAGCGCCTTTTTTGTCTGCATTCAGGCAGGCAGAGGCTGTCCGCAGGGAAAGTATACAAAATACACCGGAGAAAAGGAGTAAGGGAGTATGGCAGCGACGACTACGGAAATTTTCGGCAGCATGGTATTCAACGACCACGTGATGAAAGAGCGCCTGCCGAGCGCGACTTATAAATCTTTGCATGAGACGATCCGGCGCGGTGCGCCGCTGGACGTGGAAGTAGCCAACGTGGTGGCCAACGCCATGAAGGACTGGGCCATTGAGCACGGCGCCACGCACTATACCCACTGGTTCCAGCCGCTGACGGGCGTGACCAGTGAAAAGCACGACAGCTTCATCAGCCCCACCAAAGACGGCCGCGTTATTATGGAGTTTTCCGGCAAGGAGCTTGTGAAGGGCGAGCCGGACGCGTCCAGCTTCCCTTCCGGCGGCCTGCGCGCTACGGCCGAGGCCCGCGGCTACACCGCCTGGGACCCCACCTCCTACGCCTTTGTCAAGGACGAGGTGCTGTGCATCCCCACCGCGTTCTGCAGCTATTCCGGCGAGGTGCTGGACGAAAAGACGCCGCTGCTGCGCAGCATGTCCGCCATCAGCACGCAGGCCTGCCGCATCTTAAAGCTGTTCGGCAAAACGGTGCCTCAGGTCTCCACCACCGTAGGGCCGGAGCAGGAGTATTTCCTTGTGGACAGGGAGCAGTACCTCCAGCGCGAGGATCTGCGCCTGTGCGGCCGCACACTGTTCGGCGCGATGCCCCCCAAGGGGCAGGAGCTGGACGACCACTACTTCGGTGTCATCAAGCCCCGTGTTTCAGGCTATATGAAGGAGCTGGACGACGAACTGTGGAAGCTGGGCGTCGCAGCCAAAACGAAGCACAATGAGGTGGCCCCCGCCCAGCATGAGCTGGCGCCCATTTTCTCGACCACCAATATCGCCGTGGATCACAATCAGCTCACTATGGAGATGATGAAGCACGTTGCCACACGCCACGGCATGGCCTGCTTATTGCATGAAAAGCCCTTCGACGGCGTGAACGGCAGCGGCAAGCACAACAACTGGAGCATCTCCACACCCACGGAAAATCTGCTGGACCCAGGCAAAACGCCCATGGAAAACCTGCAGTTCCTGCTGTTCCTCGCGGCCGTAATCAAGGCTGTGGACCAGTATCAGGACCTGCTCCGTGTGACCGTCGCCTCCGCGGGCAACGACCATCGTCTGGGCGCCAATGAAGCGCCGCCGGCCATCATCTCTATTTTTGTGGGCGAGGAGCTGGAAGCCATCATTGAATCCATCGCCTCCGGCGCGGACTACATTGCCCCGGCCAAAACGCGCATGGAGCTGGGTGTGGATATCCTGCCCACGTTCTCCAAGGATACGACCGACCGCAACCGCACCTCTCCGTTCGCGTTCACCGGCAATAAATTCGAATTCCGCATGCCGGGAAGCGCCATGAGCATCGCTGACGCAAACATCGTGCTGAACACCGCAGTTGCCAAAGAGCTGAAAGGCTATGCCGACGAGCTGGAGAATGCGGAGGATTTCGACACCGCCGTTATCAAACTGGTGAAGCGCACCATCCGCGACCACAAGCGCATCATCTTCAACGGCAACGGTTACAGCCATGAATGGGAACAAGAGGCGGAAAAGCGCGGCCTGTGCAACCTGAAATCCACCGTAGACGCGCTGCCCTGTGTGTTGGAACGAAAAAATATCGAACTGTTTGAGGAATTCGGCATTTTCAGCGAGGCTGAGGTGCGCGCCCGTTATGAAGTGAGCCTGGAAAACTACACCAAAGCGCTGCACATTGAAGCGCTGACCATGCTGGATATGGCCAAAAAACAGATCGTCCCGGCGGTAGCCGCCTACATGGGCGACCTTGCCGATACCGCCTGCAGCAAAAAGGCACTGTCCTCTGCCCTTTCCACCCGCGCTGAGGAAACGCTGCTGGCCAAGCTCTCAGCCGGGGCCGACATGCTGGTGGAAAAAATCGACGAGCTGCAGGCCGCCGTGGACGGCGCTTCCCGCGGCGACAGCCTGCAGGAGGCCGCCTGCTACAAAGACAGGGTGCTGCCGAAGATGGCCGAGCTGCGCGCGGTGGCTGATGCGCTGGAGCTTGCCACGGGGAAAGACTACTGGCCCTTCCCCACTTACGCAGATCTTCTGTTCGGCGTAAACTGAACCCGTACCGGTTCCGTCCGGTACGGGGCACGGAACCTTTTCCTTATTCTCCTATACTGGCAAAGGGCGTTGCCGCGCAAGCGGCAGCGCCTTTTGCCAATTTGGGGGCAGATATACAATTATATATGCAGTTCTTTCCAACAGGCTTCACATAAAGTATGTCTCCCATGGGAAAGAAGCTCTTTTTTCCACCACATAGTGCGCACCGCGCTTTTCTGGGATAAATCATCCGTTTTCCCTCTTGCTCATCCACGCAGAGAACATCTCCCGCTTGAAGATTTTTTTGTTTGCGATAACCTGCAGGCAGTACGATCCTCCCCAACGCATCCATCTGTCGCTCCATCGTTTTCACTCCGTTTCTTTTTATTTCAGCATCATTCTTTTTTGGAATTATATCAAGTTGTTTTCTCCTTATAATTCTGTTAAAGAATCAAAAAGAGGAGAGCGGCAGATGCGGGAACGTGTGGCACCACTGGGTGATAAAAATATTGTCGGCGCGACCGTCACCCGGCTCCGCCTTGAACAGGGTATTACACAAAAAGCGTTGATGGCTAAAATGCAGACCTTTGGTGCTGATATCAGCTATTCCAGTTTATCAAAGTTGGAGGGCCAGACCCGTTCGGTTTCTGACAAAGAGGTTTATGCGCTCGCCCGAAGTCTTGAAGTAGAGATCAGCGCATTGTTTTCAGTAAAATAAAAGCCGTCCCATGAGATATGGGGCGGCTTTTATAATCTGTTTTCCGGGCTTAAAACGTGCCCGGGATGATGCTGCGGCTCTCATCGAAAGCAATGGGTGTGGCGGTGTTGCGGGTGTAGCGCAGCATGTCGCGCACGCGCTTGTGCTCTTCCTTCGTGTACAGCACATAGGCCTCGCCCGTATGCTTCGCGCGCCCTGTGCGGCCGATGCGGTGCGTGTAATATTCGTTGGAGTCCGGCACATCGTAGTTGAACACGGCGTCCACCTCGGACACGTCGATGCCGCGGGCGGCCACGTCTGTCGCCACCAGCACAGCGATATTGCCCGCTTTGAATTCGCCCATAATTTTGTTGCGTTCCGCCTGGGAAAGGTCTCCGTGCAGGCAGTCCACCACAAAATTCAGCCGGGCCATCTGGTTCGCCAGCATAGCGGTGGTGTATTTCTGGTTGCAGAACACCATCACGCGCTTGTAACCCTTCTGTACGATGATCTCCGCCATGTCCGCCAGCTTGTTGCGGCCTGTCGTCAGTACCAGGTACTGGTCGATCCTGGGCGCGGAATCCTCCACAGGCTGCACGGTGATTTCTTCGGCGTCCCGCTGATACAGCCAGCCGATGTCCATCACCTCGCGGCTGATGGTGGCGCTGAACATTGCCAAACGCTGGCGGGATTTGATTTGGTCCAGAATTTTGCGCACATCCTTGTAAAAGCCCATGTTGAGCATCTCGTCGGCCTCGTCCAGCACCACGGTGGTAACGTGGGAAAGGTCCACGGTGCGGCGGTTCATGTGGTCCTGCAGGCGGCCGGGTGTGGCCACGACGATCTGCGCGCCCTTTTTCAGCTTTTCGATCTGCTTTTGAATATTCGCGCCGCCATAGACGGTGACGACGCGGATGTCCGGATAAAAATGCGCCAGGTCCTGCAGGTCTTCGGTGATCTGCTGCGCCAGCTCCCGCGTGGGCGCCATGACGACGGCCTGCGGATAATTCCGGCTTTGGTCCAGCCCGAGAATGAGCGGGATGCCGAAAGCGCAGGTTTTACCCGTGCCCGTGGGCGCTTTGGCGATGATGTCCTTGCCCTCCATCATAGGGGGGATCGCCTTTTCCTGTACTTCGGTCATTTCGGTAAAGCCCATGCGCTCCACAGCCTTGTGGATCTGCTCGGGCACGTTCAGTTCGCTGTAATTCATGCTTCGCTCCTGCAACACATATTTTCAATTCCGTTCTTTTTCATACAAAATTCAGTATATCATATCCTGTTGAAAAAAGAAACCCGCGCGTATCAACGCGACGGGTCTCATATTGAAATTTTTTATATTTCTTGTATACTGAAATTATTCCTCCTTCGAAAAATTTCTTCTTTCCAGCAGCCTTCGCAGTATATCAAAGTAATCATCATCCTGGCTGTCCTCCGCACCGTTGATGCCTTTGTGTGTGGGTGCCGCCGCCAACGCCGTCTGTACATCGCAGCCAACGAAAAATATCTCCCATCCACACTTCTGCTGCTGCCGCTCCAGCATCTCCCAAATCGTTTTTTTCGTATAGGTCAGGCTGGCATTGTCCCCTCCATTCGTCCTGATGAACAGATAGGTCTTGGGGCGCTTGCTCTCTGCAAGCTGCGCATGGCAGGCATTGACGGTTGTTATAGTGCGGCCAATCGCATCGTACAACGCACAAGCACCCCGCACGTAATACTGCTCGGGATAAAGCTGTGCATAACCGATGGGAAGGCAATAATACAACAGTACATATTGGTCGTCAAACAATACTGTCGTAACATTGTAATCTCCCCGCCCATTCTGTAAAAGAAATGCATTATATTCCGCGATAACTTCTGCTTCTTTTCCTGCCATGTTGCTGCTCCTGTCAAGCAAAAAAATAATTTCTCTACTCATTGCCATGTATCTCCCCCAAACAGCTTTCTGTTTTTATTTTAGCTTCCCATAAAAAAATTTGGTCGCTGCTACGGCGACAAATTGGAGGAATCCATATGCTGCACCCCCAGCTCCTATCCGAGCTAGAAGAACTGTTGAGGCAAAAAGGGCTGCTGGAAAATGACCCGCAGTCCGAAATTGTTCCAAAGGCCCCTGTCTTTAGAGGTGCAGCCCCATCAATGCCTCTGGCCTGTCCAAACTGCGAAGAAGATGATAACACTTCATATTTTGACGACATCCTCGGTCTTCTTAACAATCGCGAAGCGGACGAGGGACGGAAACTGGAACAGTTTGTCGCCAACGCGCTGAAACCCAGTTTCCACACCCTTCTGTTCGGGTATATCGACAATATGGAACTTGCCGATACGGATGTTTACCGCCGCGCCGGTATCGACCGCCGTCTGTTCTCCAAAATCCGTTCCAACCCGAATTATCATCCTTCCAAGCAAACAGCGCTGGCATTATCATTGGCGCTTCATTTATCCAAAGAGCAAACTGAAGAAATGCTTGCTTCCGCCGGGCACGCCCTTTCCCAGAGCATGGTTCGAGATATTATCATTTTGTTCTGCATTGAACATCAGATTTATGACCTGCACGATGTCAATGAAATACTTGCCCATTTTGAGCAGCCTGTTTTCGGTGCAGTTTTATAAAACACAAAAAAAGGACCCGCTGACGCGGGTCCTTTTTCTTTTTCAAATGGTCGAAATATCCACCAGGTCCACATCCGCCAGCGTTTTGCCGCTGCGCAGGCATTTCACCAGCACCTGCGCCGTGTCGATGGCCGTCAGGCACGGAATGGAAAGCTCCACCGCCTTGCGGCGCATCTTTACACTGTCGTGGGAGGGAATGCGGCCCTTTGAGGACGTGGAGATCACATAGTCCACCAGCCCGCTTTCAAACAGGTCCATGATATTGGGCCGCGCCTCGCTGAGCTTGCGCACCTCGTTGCAGGCCACCATGTTCTGGCCCAGATAGTACGCCGTGCCGGACGTGCCGTACAGCTTGTAGCCCATATCCTTAAGCTGCCAGGCGATGTCCACCAGCTCGCGCTTGTCCGCGTCCTTTACCGTCAGGATAACGCATTTGCCCGGCGTGGGCTGCCGCAGGCTGTAGCCCGCGCCCACAAGGCCCTTGAGCAGCGCGTCCTCAAAGGTTTTGTCGATGCCCAGCACCTCGCCGGTGGATTTCATTTCCGGCCCCAGCTGGGTGTCCACATCGTGCAGCTTTTCGAAGCTGAACACCGGTACCTTTACGGCGCAGTAATCGCCCGTGGGATACAGGCCCGTGCCATAGCCCATGTCCCGCAGCTTTTCGCCCAGCATACAGCGCACGGCCAGCTCCACCATGGGCACGCCCGTCACCTTGCTGATGTACGGCACCGTGCGGCTGGAACGGGGGTTCACCTCAATGATGAACACCTCGTTGTTGTATACCACGAACTGGATATTCATCAGGCCCACCACGTTCAGCGCGCGGGCCAGACGGCCCGTATAATCCACAATGGTGCCCTTGATCTTCTGCTTGAGGTTCTGCGGCGGATACACCGAGATGGAGTCGCCCGAATGGATGCCCGCACGCTCGATGTGTTCCATCATACCCGGAATGAGGAAGTCCTCGCCGTCGCAGATGGCGTCCACCTCGCACTCGGTGCCCATCAGGTATTTGTCCACCAGCACCGGGTTCGACATATCCACATGGCTGGTGATGATGGCCATGTATTCCCTCACATCGTTCTCATTGTAGGCGATGATCATATTCTGTCCGCCCAGCACGTAGGACGGACGCAGCAGCACCGGGTAGCCCAGCTGTGCGCCGGCGGCCAGTGCCTCCTCACAGGTGAACACCGTGTGGCCCTGCGGGCGCGGAATGCCGCACTTTTCCAGCAGCGCGTCGAAACGCTCCCGGTCCTCCGCCTCGTCGATGGCGTCCGCACTGGTGCCCAGAATCTTCACACCCAGCTTTGTCAGGTGTTTTGTCAGCTTGATGGCCGTCTGGCCGCCGAACTGCACCACACAGGCCCATGGCTTTTCCGTGGCGATGATATGCTCCACGCTTTCTTCCGTGAGCGGGTCGAAATACAAACGGTCGCCGGTATCGAAGTCCGTGGAGACGGTCTCGGGGTTGTTGTTGACGATGACAGCCTCGCAGCCGTGGCTTTTCAGCACCCATGTGCAGTGCACGCTGCAATAATCGAACTCGATGCCCTGCCCGATGCGGATGGGGCCGCTGCCGAACACCAGCACCTTTTTCCTGTCGGAGGGGTGTTCCGCGATAAACTGCGCCGCTTCGTTCTCCTCGTCAAAAGTGGAATAGAAATACGGCGTTTTCGCACTGAACTCGGCCGCGCAGGTGTCCACCATCTTATAGGACGCGCGCAGCTTTTCACAGGGCAGCGCATCCAGTCCCGTCAGACGCAGCACGGTCTTGTCCAGGAAGCCCTGCATTTTTGCGGTGCGGTACAGCTCTTCCGTCAGTATGCCGCCTCGCAGCCCGGCCAGCGCAAGCTCTGTTTCGGCCAACCCTTGCAGCTTTGCCAAAAACCACGGGTCAATTTTAGTGATATTGTAAATCGTCTCAAACGACACGCCGCGCTTGATGGCCTCGTACACAACAAAAGAGCGGTCGGAATCGCACACATGCAGTTTTTCCACCACTTCTTCGTCCGTCAGCGCAGACAGCGTTTCCAGCGTGGGCGTTTCCAGCCCCAGCTCGATGCTCTGCACCGCTTTCATGAAGGCGTGTTCGAAGCTGTTGGCAATGGCCATCACCTCGCCCGTGGCCATCATCTGCGTGCCCAGGGATTTCTTGGCGTATACGAATTTGTCGAACGGCCATTTCGGGAACTTGACCACACAGTAATCCAGCGCGGGCTCGAAGCAGGCGCAGGTCTGCCCCGTGACGTCGTTGGTGATCTCGTCCAGCGAATAGCCGATAGCGATCTTCGCGGCCACCTTGGCGATGGGATAGCCCGTGGCCTTGCTGGCCAGCGCCGAGGAACGGGACACGCGGGGGTTCACCTCGATGACGGCGTATTCGAAGCTGTCGGGCTTTAAGGCAAACTGACAGTTGCAGCCGCCCTCAATGCCAAGCTCGGTGATGATATTCAGCGCCGAGGTGCGCAGCATCTGGTATTCCTTGTCGGAGAGCGTCTGGCTGGGCGCCACGACGATGGAATCGCCGGTGTGAACTCCCACGGGGTCAAAGTTTTCCATATTGCAGACGGTAATGACGTTGCCCTTTCCGTCGCGCATGACCTCGTATTCAATCTCCTTCCAGCCGGAGATGCATTTTTCAATGAGCACCTGATGGATGGGCGAAAGGCGCAGACCGTTGGTGCCGATCTCGTGCAGCTCCTCCACGGTCTCACAGATGCCGCCGCCCGTGCCGCCCATGGTGAACGCCGGGCGCACGATGACCGGGTAACCGATCTCGCCTGCGAACGCAAGCGCGTCGGACAGGCTCTCCACCACCTTGGAAGGGATAACCGGCTCGCCCAGCTTCTCCATGGTGTCCATGAAGAGCTGGCGGTCCTCGGCGCGGTCGATGGTGTCGGGCTTCGCGCCCAGCAGGCGCACGCCGGCCTGCTCCAGATAACCGCTGCGGGCCAGCTCCATGGCCAGGTTCAGGCCCGTCTGGCCGCCCAGGTTCGGCAGGATGGAATCCGGCTTTTCCTTTTCAATGATGCGCCTCAGCACCGTCAGGGTCATCGGCTCCACATACACGCGGTCCGCGATGTCCGGGTCCGTCATAATGGTGGCGGGGTTGGAGTTGATGAGCACCACCTCGATGCCCTCGCTTTTCAGCGCGCGGCACGCCTGCGTGCCGGAGTAGTCGAACTCGGCGGCCTGGCCGATGATGATGGGGCCGCTGCCGATGACGAGTACCTTTTTGATAGACGGGTCCTTTGGCATTTCAGCAGCCTCCTTTCATCATGGCGACAAAATCGTCGAACAGGTATTCGGTGTCCCTGGGGCCGCCGCAGGCCTCCGGGTGGAACTGCACCGTAAAGCAGGGGATGTTTTTATAGCGGATGCCCTCGGTGGTACCGTCGTTGGCGTTTACATGGCTCACCTCGGCCACGGCGGGGTCCACGGTACCGGCCACAACGGCATAGCCGTGGTTCTGGCTGGTTATGAACGTGCGGTCCTTGGCAAAATCCGTCACCGGCTGGTTCACACCGCGGTGGCCGTATTTCAGCTTTTCCGTTTTTGCGCCCGTGGCAAGAGCCATGAGCTGGTGGCCCAGACAGATGCCGAAAACAGGCCGGCCCAGCGCCGCGATCTCCTTCAGGTTTTCAATGATCTTCACATTTTCGGCCGGGTCGCCCGGGCCGTTGGAGAGCATCACGCCGTCCACCTCCAGCGCCGCAAGCTCGGCCGCGGTGGTGCGTCCGGGCACCAGCGTCACCTTGCAGCCGCGTTTCACAAGATTGCGCAGGATGTTGCGTTTATAGCCGAAATCGAACAGCGCAACATGGTACTTTCCGTTTTCGTTAAATGTTTCCATACATTTTGTAGTAACGCTGTCCACCGCGTCCTTCACCGTATAGGCTTTGATCTTTTCCATCAAAGCGGCGTCGGCGCGCACGGCGTCCGCGCTCTTATATTCGGTGGTGAGCGCGCCGTTCATCACGCCGCTCTCGCGGATGATGCGCGTCAGGCGGCGGGTGTCCACGCCCGCGATGCCGATGATCCCCTGCTCCTTCAAAAATTCGTCCAGCGTTTTTTGGCAGCGGAAATTGGACGGCGTGCCGCACAACTCCCGCACGATGTAGCCGAAGGCCCAAATGCGCGCGGATTCGGCATCCTCGCCGTTCACGCCGTAGTTCCCCACCAGCGGATAGGTCTGTGTGATGATCTGGCCGTAATAGCTGGGGTCGGTGAGGGTTTCCTCGTAGCCGACCATGCCCGTGTTGAACACGACCTCGCCCACACTGGTACCGGCTGCGCCGAAGGCCCGGCCTTCGAACACCATGCCGTTCGCCAGCAGCAAATATGCTTTCATATGCGCTCCCCCTTTTTTCAAGCTCCGCGCGCTCACAGCGTCTGCCTGGCCTGTTCTTTCATTTTACGGCTGCCCAGATGCACCAGCGGCAGCTTGCCCTCTTTGCAGATGGGGCATTCCTCCGGCGCATAGTTGGGGAGGTCCAGCTTGGCGGCGCTGGCCAGGATGGGAATGGGCGAGGGCGCGTCCGCTTTGGTGCGGTCCACCACGCACACGATGCCCAGGCATTCGCCGCCGGCCTCCTCGATGACGCGCTTCGTCTCCAGAGAAGACACGCCCGTGGTCACCACATCCTCGGCGATGATGCACTTTTCGCCCGGCCGGATGGAAAAGCGCTTGAGCGTCATCACATTGTCCACACGCTCGGTGAAGATAGCGCGTTTGCCCGTCTGGCGGGCCAGCTCGTAGGCGTAAACGATGCCGCCCATGGCCGGACCGACGATGACGTCCACGTCCAGTTCCCGCAGCTTTTCGGCCACGGGCTTCATGGCCGCGGCGCATTTTTCGGGGTACTGCTGCAGATACGCCATCTGGCAGTAGGCCGAGGAATGGCGGCCGGAGGACAGCAGGAAGTGGCCCTCCAGAAACGCGTCGCAGGACTTCAATATTTCAAGCACATCGTTCATGTGGATTCTCCTTTTTATTCCAATCAGATCTGTGTATTTTCGGCTTAGACCTGCGCGCAGCCGCGGATCTCCGAAAGGGAGCGCACACCGTGGCTTTGCATCCAGGCGGCGATGCCGTCGGTGATCTTTTCGCAGGCGCGCGGGTCGCTGAAATTGGCGGTGCCCACCTGCACGGCCGCCGCGCCGGCCATGATGAACTCCAGCGCGTCCCCGGCTGTGGCAATGCCGCCCAGCCCCACCACGGGCACCTGCACGGCCCTGCACACCTGATACACCATGCGCAGGGCGATGGGGCGGATGGCCGGGCCGGACAGCCCTGCAAACACATTGTTGAATACAGGGCGGCGTTTTTCCAGGTCAATGGCCATGGCCTGGAACGTGTTGACGAGGGAAAGCCCGTCCGCACCCGCCGCCTCGCAGGCAAGGGCCATTTCGGTGATGTTCTCCGCGTTGGGAGAGAGCTTCACGATAAGGGGCTTTTTCGTGCAGGCCCGCACGCGGGACACTACTTCCCGCGCGCTTTCCGCTTTCACGCCATAGGCGATTCCGCCCGCCTTCACGTTGGGGCAGCTGATGTTCAGTTCGATGAAGTCCACATTCGTTTCATCCAGCAGCCGCGCGCCCTCCTCGTAAGTCTCGATGGTGCTGCCGCCCAGATTCGCCAACACCGCGGGGCCAAGCTTTTTCATGCCGGGCAGCTCATACTCAATGAAATGCCGCACGCCGGGATTCTGCAGACCGATGGAGTTGATGAGCCCGGCAGGTGTCTCCCACAGACGCTCGCCCTCGTTTCCGTACTTGCCCTCCAGCGTCAGCCCCTTGCCGGAGATACCGCCCAGCTTTTTCATGTCCACGATGCCCGCGTACTCGCCGCCGAAGCCGAAGGTACCGGACGCGGCGATGACCGGGCTGCACAGCGTTTTGCCGCACAGGGTAACGTCAGTCAAGCTCATACAGCACGCTCCCTTCAAACACCGGCCCATCCTTGCAGACAGACACGCCGCCGTTTTTGCTCTTGCAGGTGCAGCCCAGACACGCGCCCACGCCGCAGGCCATCTTGGCCTCCCTGCTCACATATACGCGCACGCCCGCACGCAGACACATTTTGGCCACCTTTTCCATCATGATCTCCGGCCCGCAGGTACACACGGCGGTGTACTTCGCAGGGTCCAGCAGGTCCGTCACAAAGCCGTGGTGGCCGTGGCGGCCGGAATCCGTGGCGATGTGTACCGAACGGCACGCAGCGCTGAACGCGTCAACACGGTACGGCTCGTCCCGAAAGCCCGCATAAAGGTCCACGTCCACGCCCTGCGCGGCAAGCTCTGCCGCAAGCTGCAGCAGCGGCGCGGTGCCGATGCCGCCGCCCACCAGCGCGACGGCGCCGCCCAACGTGCCGTCCACGGGAAACCCACGGCCCGAGGGGCCCGTCAGCGCAACGGTGTCCCCGGGCCGCAGCGCGGCCAGCTTCTGCGTACCCGTACCACGGACCTCATATAAAAAGGAAATCTCTTTTTTCTCTCTGTCAAAACGATGCACACTGATGGGGCGCGAAAGCAGCGGCGCTTCCTCCGCTTTCCAGGCGCGCAGCATGTAAAACTGGCCGCACGCGGGCGCGGGGGTGGTTTCGTCCCAGCGGGCCGTCAGCAGCATCACGTTTTCGCCCGCCGCGCCGTTTGCCAGGACGGCGGCGTTATAATTTGCTGCAGGCATCCGCAATGGCCTCCTTCATATGCACGCATTCGTTGTACGCGGCTTCGGCATAAGCCGTTCCGGGCTGTTTTTTATAGGCCAGCAGCACGCTGCGGCTGGAGTTCACCACACCGCCGTTGCCCTGCGCCAGATACTGCGCGATGTCCTCGGCCGTGCCGCCCTGCGCGCCGTAGCCCGGGATGAGGAAAAAGCTGTCCCTGTATTTGGCGCGGATCTCTTTCGCCTCTTCGATGTGTGTGCCGCCGATGACGAGCCCCAGCGAGGAATAGCCGTGCGCGCCCATGTAGTCCTTGCCCATTGCGCTGAGCTTGTCGCCCACCAGGTCATAAACGTGGCGGCCGTCGGCCAGCTTTTCGTATTCATAATCTTTCGCGCCGGGGTTGGAGGTGCGGCACAGCACGAACACGCCCTTGCCCTTTTCCGTCATGTATTTCGTGTACGGCGTGATGGAATCCAGCCCCATATAGGGCGCCAGCGTAACGAAGTCCGCCTCGAACTCGCCGTCCAGATGGGCCTTGGCATACATCTCGGCCGTTTTGGCAATGTCGCCGCGCTTGATGTCCGCGATGGCCACAAGGCCCTCCCGGCGCAGGTATTCCAGCGTGGATTTATAGGCCAGCATGCCGTCCAGGCCCAGCGCCTCGTAATAGGCGATCTGCACCTTGAAGCAGCCCGCCACGCTCCGCGTGGCTTCGATGATATCCCGGTTGAAGCGGAAGATGTTCTCGCCCTTGGAGAGAGTCTTGTCCACACACTCCGCGGGGATGTAGGAAAAATCGGTGTCCAGCCCCACGCAAACGGGGCTTTTTTCGGCCACGGCCTCATACAAACGGTCTACTTGCAGCATAACGTCCTCCTGTTGTGTGTTTATCCTATTGCTTCCATTGTCCCATAGGTGACGCGGCCCGCCTTCACGGTGCACGCCACGCGGCCGTACAGCGAAAGGCCGTCGTATGGGGTGTTTTTGCTCTTGCCCGCAAAATCCTCCCGGCGCACGGTGTAAGGCTCGCCCAGCTCCACCAGCACCACGTCGCCGTCGTATCCTTCGGCAATCAGCCCCTTGTTCAGGCCCAGTATCTCAGCCGGGCCGCGGCTCATCAAACGGCTCAGGTCTGCCAGCGGCATCCCGTATTCCCGGCACAATTTGGTGTAGCAGACGCTGAACGCTGTCTCCAGCCCCACCATGCCCGGCGCGCCGCCGCGCTTATCCTCCTCGGTGTGCGGGGCATGGTCGGTCGCGATGGCTTCCACCTCGCCCCGCAGCATGGCCGCGATGAGCGCTTCCACATCCTCTTTTGCCCGAATGGGCGGGTTCACGCGGAAATCGCTGTCCCAAAACCAGATGTGGTGGGGCGTCACCTCGCAGGTGACGCGCACACCCCGGGCCTTGGCGGCAAGGATATCGGCCAGCGCCTCTTTGGTGGAAACGTGGCACATGTGCAGCCGTGCGCCCGTAGACTGGGCCAGATACAGGTTGCGGGCCGTCTCCAGGTTTTCCGCCAGACGGTAATCCAGCGCGGAAAGGTCCATATCCTCGGCGTGGCTCATCACCGTCAGGCCTTTTTCGGCGGCGATCCGCATGGCCTCATACATTACCCTGCTCTCGCGCACGCCTTTACCGTCCTCGCTGATGAAGCGGATGTTCCGCGGCAGCGCCCGCAGATGGCCGGTGGTCTTGCCGTCGAAGTCTTTCGTGATGGACACACACTGGTTCACGTCGCACAGGCCGATGCGCCTGGCGTCGTCCATGATGCTCTGGGCAATGGCCGCGGAAGAACACACAGGCCTTGTGTTCGCCATGCAGTTGACGAACGTGTAACCGCCCCGGGCAGCCGCCCGGCTGCCGGAGTCGATATCCTCCTTATACTCAAAGCCCGGCGTGCGGAAGTGGCAGTGCAGGTCAATGAAAGCAGGCAGCAGCGTGCGGCCGCCTGCGTCCAGCACCGTATCCCCGCCGGCGGAAAGGCCCTCGCCCACGGCCGTGATGACGCCGTTTTCAATGCGCACATCGCCCGGACGCGCACCGTCCGCATCCGTGAGCACGGCATTGCAAATCAGCATAAGCCATTCTCCTTTCTGTTCCTCAAATACAGCAAAACGGCAAAAAAAAACTTTTCCCAAAACGGGAAAAGTTTAAAAAGCCGGGAATAGAACGGCGGGAAAAGAAAACAAAGCGCCCTGCACGATGCGAAAACCCACGTTCAGCCCCGGCATGCATGCGTTCCCCCGTTCCCAATTATTTCTACTTATTCTATCATTCTGTAAAGAGATTGTCAATTGAACGGGTATGCAGAAGATAGCGCCCTGTAACGGGGTTTTTCTGTGTGTAATCCACAAACACCACCTGCCGCGCGCCGTACAAAAGCGCCACGCCGCGCCGCACGCCGGGCAGGGGCGCAGTGGCAGGGTTTTGTGCCAGCCGCTTCACCGCGCGGCCCAGCAAAGCGTCCGTTACATGCAGGCATTGCGGCAAGCGCCCTGTGGAATTTGTGGCAAGGCGGTCGCGCACCATCGCGTCCCGCAGGCAGGCTTTGTCTATGCCCGGCAGCGCCGCGCACCAGTTGTACAAAAAAGCGGTGTAATCGTCCAGCGGAATATTCGCCGTGCCGTGCCGCGCGCCTGCCGCGCCCAAACGGCAGTAAAAAACGAACGGGGAGAGCCCTGCCGCCGCCATCGCGTAAGCCGCCGTTTCCAAAAAACGCCCGCTGTTGTAGCAGCGCTCCAGCGCGTCTTCGGCGGCGCGCAGCACGTCCAGCTCCTCCGGCAAAAGCCAGGGCGTTTTCTGTACTTCATACGGCGGGTCTTCCGAAAAAACACAGGGGAATTCCTCCGGCTCCTCCCGCATGGCCGCGCCGTGCAGCAGCTTCAGAAAACCCAGCTGCAGCATCTGTGCGCCCAGCGCATAGCCGGTGTTGAAGCTTTCACCGAATGTCCGCAGATCCTCATGGGGCAGGCCCGCGATCAGGTCGATGTGCACGTGCATATTCCCCATTGCAACCAAACGCCGGATGTTCTGCTTTAAAACGCCCGTATCTGTTTTGCGCCGCACGGCGGCCAGCGTTTTTTCGCAAAACGACTGCATGCCGATCTCCAGCTGAAACGCGCCCGGCGGCGCCTGCTCCAGCAGCGCGAAGGTCTCTTCCCGCAGGATATCGCCCGCAAGCTCGAAATGAAAGCACACGCCCGCCGGAATGTCCCGCCCGTAATGCTTCAGGATAAACGCCAAAATGGCATTTGCGTGGGCGGGGTTTGCATTGAATGTCCGATCGATGAATTTCACGGTGTGCGCGCCGGAGCGCGCCAGCGTCAGGATGTTCCGTTTTGCCTGCTCCAGCGGGAACCAGCGGGGCTTGCCGCACCGCCCAGAAAGGCAGAACGCGCAGGCATACGGGCAGCCCCGGCTGGTCTCCAGATACGCAATGCGCCCGCGCAGGTTCTCCAGATACGCCGGCGCATACGGGCTGGGCGGCGCGCCCTCTTCCACGCAGGGCGCGGAGAGAAAGCCCCGGGCGCACAGCCCCGGGATGGGCGGCGCTTCCTCCTCCGGCTTCCGCCCGGCGGCCAGCGACGCCAACAGCATGGGCACGCTGCG